>Ga0209963_1000151_pt1 | contig 235509 bp, 213 predicted proteins | sample ThiBio_1000_biof_2_FD_183957 | JGI IMG/M metagenome (GOLD analysis project Ga0209963, IMG submission 183957) | Wastewater bioreactor microbial communities from Cape Town, South Africa - Thiocy_cont_1000_biof (SPAdes) | ecosystem: Engineered > Bioreactor > Thiocyanate-remediating >... | reverse complement strand
GCCCCGCTGGTCAAGGGCGCCCGCGGCCGCGAGGGCCTGAGCACCGGCGACACCGCCCATGGCGTCATCACCGCCGGCCTCGTCATGGGCATCATCCACGACATCCCAACTTGCGAGCAGCTCATCCTGCGGATCGTCAGCGAGGCGGAGGAGGTGATTACGCAGCGGTTGATGAAATTTGCATCGCCGGGATGAAACGCCCCATTGACCTTCTGATAAAAATGCACAATGGTGCAGAAAATATCAGGAGAGAATGCCATGAAACCGACGGGGCGACCGATGGGTTTGAAGCGCTCAGCTGCGTTGATGCTGGGCGCGGCCTGCGCGATCTCGACGCTGCAAGGGGTTGGCTGGGCTGGAAAAACCGCCCCTGCAGTTCGCACCGACTGGCACAGTTTCGGCGGCGACAGTGACGAACAGCACTACAGCCCGCTGGACCAGATCAATCAGGGCAATGTCAAGCAACTGGGCCTTGCCTGGTCTTATGACGTGGACACATTCGACAGCTATACCCAGCCGATTGAAGTGGGCGGGGTGGTCTATTTTGCGGCGGGCCTGAGCGTTATTCATGCGCTGGATGCGCGCACGGGGCGGTTGCTTTGGAAATATGATCCCGATGTGGCCGGGCAGCCCGAGGCCAAGACCCGGATGCGCGCAGGCTGGGGCACGCGCGGCATTGCGTACAAGGATGGCATGGTGTTCACCGCCACGCGTGAAGGGCGACTGGTGGCGGTCGATGCCAAGACGGGCAAGCTGCGCTGGCAGGTCAAGACGCTGGACGAGGCGGAGAACGGTTATATCACCGGGCCGCCATGGGTGGCGGGCGATGTGGTGGTCACCGGCTTTGGCGGGGCCGATTACAGCCCGACGCGCGGCTATGTCACGGCCTATGACATCAAGACCGGCAAGAAGCGCTGGCGGTTTTACACCGTGCCGGGCGACCCGGCCAAGGGTTTTGAAAACAAGGCCATGGAGATGGCCGCCAAGACCTGGACCGGCGAATGGTGGAAATTCGGCGGCGGCGGCACCGTGTGGCACGCGATGGCCTACGACGCCAAATATGATCGCATTTACCTCGGCACCGGCAATGGCTGGCCGTGGAATGAAAAGATCCGCAGCCCCGGCGGCGGCGACAATCTGTATCTCGGCTCCATCGTGGCGCTTGACGCGAAAACCGGCGAATATGTCTGGCATTACCAGACCAACCCGGAAAACAGCTATGATTTCAACAATGCGATGGACATTGAGCTCGCCGATGTGACCATCAACGGCAAATTGCGCCATGTGTTGATCCATGCGCCCAAGAATGGCTTTTTCTACGCGCTGGACCGGGAAACCGGCAAATTCATCTCGGCGGGCGAATTTGCCAAGCAGAACTGGGCCAAAAGCATCGACCCGGTGACGGGCAAGCCGGAGATCAACCCGGATTCGCTCTATCAGGATGGCAAGGCCTTCGTCATTTTCCCCTTCCCCAATGGCGCGCATGGCGTTCAGGCCATGTCTTACAGCCCCAAGACGGGCCTCAGCTATATTCCGGTGATGGATGGCGGGCGCGTGGTGGTCGATCCGCCCAATGTGAAGGACTGGACCTATCGTTCGGGTATGTTCGTCAACACTGGATTGGGCGCGCCGCCGCCCGGCGTGACGGCGCCTGCGGCAGTGTCGAAACTGGTGGCGTGGGATGTGGCGAAGAACCGCGCGGCGTGGTCGATCCCGCAGCCGGGCGTGTTCAATGGCGGCACGATGGCCACGGGCGGCAATCTGGTGTTTCAGGGGCTTAATGATGGCACGTTCAACGCCTATTCGGCGCAGGATGGGCGCAATCTGTGGTCCTATCCGATGCAGAACGGGATGCTGGCTGCGCCCATCTCCTATTCGATCGGCGGGCGGCAATATGTCACGATCATCACCGGTTTCCGCTCCAGCTATGCCAATACGCCCAACTGGGATTATCGCCAGCAACAGCGCCGGGTGCTGACCTTTGCGCTGGGGGGCACGCGCAAATTGTCCAAATTTACGCCGGTGGATGCGCCGATTATGGATGATCCGGCTTTCACGGTGGATGTGGCCAAGGCCAAGGTGGGGTCAGGCATCTACAACACGTCCTGCGTGATCTGTCACGGCGTGGGCATGGCGGCGGGCGGGGCGGCGCCCGATCTGCGCAAGGCGCCGATCCCGATGGATGCCAATGCTTTCAACGCGGTGGTGCATGACGGGGCGCTGATGGCGCGCGGCATGCCCGGTTTCGGAAACCTCAGCGCGGATGAGATCGAGGGCCTGCGTCACTATATCCGCCAGCGTGCGCGAGAGACGATGGCTGCAAAATGAACGGTTCTGTCGGCGGCCCATCCGGGGCAATGGGCCGCCGATGGTTGACCGTTTCTGATCTCATGTGCATGAAAGCCAGATGACAGGTGATCGTGACATGAACGCAACGAATGAGGGTAATGAGCGCCCCCAGACCTATGCCAGCCCCGCGATCATTGAGCGGCGGCGGCGAATTCTGGAGGAAACGCGGCAGGTGATTGCCGAGCAGGGCATCACCGCGCTCAACATGAACGACATCGGGCGGCGCGCGGGCGTGGCCAAGCGCACGCTGTACAATGCGTTTCAGACGCGCGAGCGGATGATTGCGGCCGCCATTCAGGAATATTTCGAGGAATACGTCAGCCGCATCACCTTTACCCAGCCTTCGGGCACGCTGCAGCACAATCTGGAGCGCATGATCTCGGTGGTGCAGCGCAACCGGCGCATCCCCAATTACATCCGCGCGATCATGGCGCTCTATTTCAGCCCCGAGGTGGACGAGGACATCTGGCTGGCCATGCATTCGATCGCCACGCGGCAAAACCGGGCGTGGATCGAAAATCTGGCCGCGGGCAAGCAGTTGCAGGCATGGGTCGAGGTCGATACGCTGGTCGACGATCTGGTGCGGCTGGAATATGCGATGATCAACGATTGGGCGCGCGGGCGGATTCCCGATGATGCGATCATCGTGCGGCTGATCACCTCCTATCTGACGCTGATCCTTGGCGCGGTGCGCGGGGCGGCGCGCAAGGAGGTCGAGGCGATGCTGAAGGATATTGCCGAGCGCGGATCCGAGGCATTGCCGATGCGCAAGCGGGCCAAGGCGGAGGCGGCGGAGTAATTCCGGTTAAAAATACACCATGATGCAAAATTCCTTGCCACCCCGGCACGACCTGTCATAAGGTGCCGGGAACAGGCCGCCCGGACAGAGGCGCGCAAGAGGCAAGGAGATGTGAGCCATGAGCGAGGCGCAAGCCCCTGAAATCCTGTGCGAGAAGCGTGAGGACGGGGTGGTTCTGCTCACGCTCAACCGGCCTCATGCGCGCAACACCGTGTCCTTTGCCATGTGGGAGCAATTTTCCGCCGCGCTCGACGGGCTGGAGAATGGCACGCCCGCGCGCGCCTTGGTGCTGTGCGGGGCGGGCGACTATTTTTCCAGCGGCGGTGACGTAAAGATCGGCCCCGCGCGCGGCGATGGCGCGATCCGTCTGGCCGCGCGGCTGGAGATGGGGCAGCGGATCATCAACCGCCTGCGCGCCTTGCCGATCCCCACCATCGCGGCGGTGGAGGGCGGGGCCTATGGCATTGCCTGGAGCATCGCCATGGCTTGCGACATGCTGTTTGCCGCCGACAATGCCAAATTCGGCGCACCTTTCCTTGATTACGGGCTGGTGCCCGATGGCGGCGCGGCTTGGTTTTTGACTCAGCGGCTGGGCCGGGCGCGGGCGGCCGAGATCCTATTTTCGGGCCGCACGCTGGCGGTGGAGGAGGCACGCGATCTGGGGCTGGTCAGCCGGGTTCTGCCTGCGGGCGCGGTGGTGGCGGGGGCGCTGGAGTTTGGCGCGGCGATTGGGGCGGGCAATCCCCATGCGGTCGAATTGACCAAGCGCCTGCTGCATATGGGTGAAACGGGCGATCTGGCGGCCACGCAGGCGCTTGAACTGATCTATTGCCACACCTGTCAGGCGGGCGAGGAAGTGCCCCGCGCCCGCGAAGCATTCAAGGCCCGCGCCGCCGCGCGCAAGGCCCAGAAGGAGGCCTGATCCGATGCAATTCGATATGCGCGAACTGCCGATGGTCACGCGGTACAAGATCATCAATTCGACGATCACCCCGCGCCCCATCGCGTGGATCACCACGCTTTCGCCCGATGGCGTGGTCAATGCCGCGCCCTACAGCTTCTTTAACGCGGTGGGGACGGAACCGCCGCTGGTGGTGCTGGGCCTGCTGAAGGAACCGCGCAGCCGGACCTTGAAGCACACCGCCACCAACATCATCGCCAATGGCGAATTTGTGGTGAACCTTGTGTGCGAGGCCGACGCGCAGAAGATGAACGAATGCTCGGTCGATGCCCCGGTCGAGGTGTCGGAAATTGACTACGCCGGGATCGAAACCACCCCCAGCGTGCTCGTCGCCCCGCCGCGCATCGCCACCAGCCCGGTCAGCTTTGAATGCCGCAAGGTGGCTGCTCTCGACATCGGCACGCAGCAGACCGTGGTGATCGGGGAAGTGTTGATGGCGCATATCCGCGATGAATTCATCACCGACCGCGCAAGGGTCTATTTCGACACGCCCGCGATGAAGCTGATCGGGCGCACCCATGGCAGCGGCTGGTATGTGCGCAATGGCGATGCGTTTCAGATGGACCGCCCGGCCTTTGACCCCACGCGGCTGAACCCGACAGATTAAATTGAACCCCAAGTGCAATATTGCTTGCGTTGGCGCGCGAAGTGGTGTCACTCTGCACGCCAACGGACAGAGCGGGCGGCGGCGATGATTCCCTAGCCTTGTCAGCCTGAAAACACGCCCAAAAGAATAAGCGGGGCGCAAGACCGCGAGAGGAGATTGCGATGCCAGGGCCACTGGATCATCTTGTTGTTGTCGAACTGGCGCAGTCGATGCCCGCCGCGATTGCCGCTATGCTGCTGTGCGATCATGGCGCCGATGTGGTCAAGGTCGAGCCGCGCGGCGGCAATTTCTTCGCCCATGACCTGACCCGCAAGAGCTGGGACCGGTCCAAGCGCAGCGTGGAACTGGACATCGAACTGGCGGCGGATCGCAAGACTTTGCGCGGGCTGCTGGCGAGCGCGGACATTCTGATCCATGCGATGGAGGAGGATGAGACGGTCAAGCTGGGGCTGGATGAGGCCAGCCTCAAGCGCGATTTTCCCGCGCTGGTCTCGGTGGCGATGACGGCTTACGGCGCCGAAACGCCCTTTGCCGGACGCCCCCATGGCGAGGCGCTGGCCGCCGCGCTGCTGGGCACGATGGTGGATCGCTCCAGCCCGTTTCGCCCCGGCCCGGTCTATCTCGGCCATCCCGCGCTGCATTATGGTCAGGCGTTTCTGGCCTCGATTGGCGCGCTGGCGGCGGTGCGGGCGCGGCGCGAAATCGGCCATGGGCAAAGGGTTGAGGCATCGCTGCTCGACGCGATGATCGCCCAATCGCCGATGAATGACTGGTGGCAGGAAGATGGCATCAGCTATATCAAGAAGGGCGATGCCGGAGCGATGGACCGCTTTGGCAAGACGCGCCTCATCACCGGCATGTTTGAGTGCGGCGATGGGCAATTTCTGCAATTCCACACCGGCGGGCCGGGCGGTTTCAAGGCGGCGATGGATGTGCTGGGCTTTGGCGACCGGGTGCAGACCATTGGCGGGGCGGAAATGCGCGTGCCTCTGACCGATGACGAATATCATATCGCCCGCGTCGAGGTGTTTGACGCCTTCAAGCTGAAACCGCGCGACGAATGGATCCGCCTGCTGCATGCCGCCGATGTGGCCGCCCTGCCGGTGCTGCATCCGGCCGAGGTGCTGCTGGACGATCAGGTCGAATTCGTGGGCCAACGCATCAGCCTGCCCGACCCGGATTTCGGCACGATCTATCAATCGGCCCCGGCGGTGATCTTTAAGGGCACCCCTTGCGCCGCACCGACCCCCGCGCCCGCCATCGGCGCGGATAATGGCGATCTGGCGGCATTGACTGCGCGGCCTGCGCCGAAAATCGCGGCCAGCGGGCGCGCGATCAAGCGCCCGCTCGAAGGCATCCGCGTGGTCGATTTCTCCTCCTTCTTTGCCGTTGGTTTTGGCGGGCGGCTGCTCTCGGATCTGGGCGCCGATGTCATCAAGGTGGAAACGCCGGGCGGCGATCAGATGCGTCCCTTGCCCGACTGTTTCGACGCGGCCCAGCGCGGCAAGCGGGCGATGGTGCTCGACCTGAAAACGCCCGAGGCTTTGGAGGCGGCATATAAATTGGTCGCCACCGCCGATGTCGTCACGCACAATCTGCGCCCCGGCAAGGCGGACAAGTTGGGCATTGGCTTTGAAAAACTGCTCAGTATCAATCCGCGCCTGATCTATGCCTATATGCCCGGCTATGGCTCGCGCGGGCCCAAATCGCTGCTGAAAAGCTTCGCGCCGCTGGTGTCGGGCTGGACCGGCCTGCTGCGCGAAGGTGGGGGCGAGGGCAATCCGCCGACCCGCTCGGTCTTCGGCAATGAGGATTACAACAACGGTTTCCTTGCCGCCGCCGGTATCCTGATGGCGCTGGAGCGGCGGGCGGTATCAGGCGTGGGCGATTATATGGAATGCCCGCAATTGCATTCCAGCCTGTGGACGACCTCGGAACATTTCCTCAATGCCGACAAGCAGGTGGTCTATGGCTTCCGGCTGGACAAGGATCAGGCGGGCTTCAACGCGCTCGACCGGATCTATCGCACGACGGATGGCTGGCTGTGCATTTCCTGCCGTCAGGATGAGCGCTTTGCTGCGCTGGCCTTTGCGGTGGGGATGCCGGAACTGGTGGATGATCCGCGTTTTGCGAACCCGCGCGCGCGCAGCGCTCATGATGGCGCGCTGCAGGCGCTGCTCACTCCGTTCTTTGCCGCGCGGTCCGGCGCTGATGCCTATGCCGTGCTGGATGCGGCGGGCGCGCCCTGCGAAATCGTGCGCGAAACAAGCTGGGTACGCGAGGCGCTGATGGAGGATTGGGCGCAGGCGAGCAACCGCGTGGTCGAGGATCTGGACTCGATGTATGGCCATGTCCGCACCTTCGGCAGCTTCATCCATTTGAGCGAAACGCCCGGTTTTGCCGTGGGCACCGCGCCGCGCCTTGGCCATCATACGCGCCAGATTCTGGGCGAGGTAGGCTATTCCGAGGCGGAAATCGACGCCTTGATCGCCGGCGGCAAGGCGATGCAGGCCGAGCGCATCACGGGCCGGATTGGCGGACCGCGCGTGTCCGCCGCGTAAGAACAAAATCAACAGGAGAGAAGAGCCGTGCAGCTCAACCTACGCTATGACATGAACCGGCCGGAATTCGGCGCTTCGCATCCTGCGCTCTATCGCGCCGCCATCGAACAGGCGGTCTGGGCCGATGGGCTTGGCTTCACGCAGGTGTTTCTGGCCGAACATCACGGAGCCGAAGGCGGCTATTGCCCCTCGTCCATGGTGCAGGCGGCCTCGATCCTGGGCGCGACGAAGAACATCGCCACCCATCTTTCGGCGTTGGTGGTGACGATGCATGATCCACTGCGTCTGGCCGAGGATCTGGCGGTGCTGGACAATATCGGGCCGGGGCGGGTCTGGCTGACGGCGGGCATGGGCTATCGCCCGCATGAATTCGAGATGTTCGGCAAGGATATCACCAAGCGCCTTGCCATCATGAACGAGGCGATGGCGACGCTGAAGGCGGCATGGACGGGTGAGCCTTTCACCTTTCGCGACCGCACCGTGCGCGTCACGCCCACGCCCGCCACGCCGGGCGGTCCCAAGATCTATATGGGCGGGTCGACCGACAAATCCGCCATCCGCGCGGCCAAGGCGGGCTATCAATATTTTCCCGGCCACCCGGACCTGTTCGTTCTGTACAAGGAAGAGCGCGCCAAGGCCGGTTTCCCCGCGCCCGAGGAATATCGCCAGCCCGCCGCCAGCTTCCTCTATGTGAGCGAAGACCCCGAGCGCGACTGGCCGATTGTTGCGCCCCATGTCGCCTATGCCACCAATGCCTATGCCGAATGGGCCAAGGAGCGCGGCGAAGGCCAGACCCGTTACAGTCCGGCCCAGACGGTCGAGGGCCTCAAAGCCATGCCCAACATCAAAGTGGTCACGCCCGATGAGTGCTTCGACTATCTGGTCGGGCTTGGTCGCGGCACGGCGGTGACGTTCCATGCGCTGCTGGGCGGGCTCGATCCCGAGGTTTCGTGGCGCAGCCTGCGCCTGTTTGAAAGCGCGGTGCTGCCCCGGTTGAAGGCGGTGCCCGGCTTGCTCGAAATGTGCGATTAAGGGGAGGCGGCGATGGAAGAACAGAACCGGCGGCGGATGCTCGGCACTTTGCTGGGCACGCCCTTTGCGATGGCGGCGGCGGGCAATGCCATGGCCGCGCCCGGTGCGAAACCCGCAGCCAAATTGAGCCTTGCCGAACGCCTCGACGTGCTTGAATCGAAAGAGGCGATTGCCTCGCTGCTCAACGCCTATGCCCGCGCCAATGACCGCGCGGACGAGGCGCTGCTGCGCAGCCTGTTCTGGCCCGAATCGACGCATAAGCATGGGCGTTTCGAAGGCAAATCGAGCGATTTCGTCGGCTTTGCCTTCAAGATCGTCTCGGCCCTCAAATATGCCTGCCACCACATCAGCAATATCAGCGTCGAGGTGAAGGGCGACCGGGCTTTCTCCGAATGCTACTACTTCGCCCAGCATCGCCGCGACCGCAAGGACGGCACCGGCGAGGAGGACGTGTTCTTCCAAGGCCGCTACTTGGACGATCTGGAGCGGCGCCATGGCGAGTGGAAGATCATCCGCCGCCGGGGCCTGTCGGATTACACTTCGCCCGCCTTCCCGTCCGAAACGCTGCAATCCTCTTGGCCCGCCGGACAACATAGCGAGAAGGCGCCCAGCGACGATTATTACAAGATGCTGGCCGAGTTCCGGGCGCGCTGACCATGCGTTTCTGGCCCCTGATCGCCGCGGCGCCGCTGATTTTGGGCAATGGCGATCCGGTGGTGCGGACCGACCATGGCGCGGTGCGTGGGCAGGCCATTGAACAGGGCGCGGCGTTTCGGGGCATTCCCTTTGCCGCGCCCCCGGTCGGGTCTTTGCGCTGGCGTGAGGCGCGGCCTGCGCGGCCATGGCGCGGCATCCGCGATGCGCGTTCCTTTGGCGCGGCCTGCATCCAGCCCACGCGGGGCGAGGCTTTGCCTCAAAGCGAAGATTGCCTGACGCTCAATGTCGTCACGCCGGACCGCCGTGCAAAGGGCCTGCCGGTGCTGGTGTCGATCCATGGTGGGGCCTTTGCCTTTGGTTCGGGGCGCTATATTGCCGATCATGACCTTTCGCCCATCGTGCGGCGCGGGGTGGTGCTGGTTTCGCCCAATTACCGGGTGGGCCGCATGGGCTTCTTTGCCCATGCGGCTTTGCGTGCGGAAAACGGCCGCGCCACTGGCAATTTCTGGCTTTCCGATCAGATCGCGGCGCTGCGCTGGGTGCGGGATAATATCGCCCGCTTTGGCGGCGATCCGGCGCGGGTGACGGTGCTGGGTTGCTCGGCGGGCGGGTCGTTGGTCAATGCGTTGATGGCGGCGCCTGTGGCAAGGGGCTTGTTCGCACGCGCCTCGGTCCATTCGGGCGGGGGCTTTTTCAACGCCAGTCGGCCCATGGCTCTGGCCGAGGCGCAGGGATTGGCCTTCGCGCAAAGGGCAGGGGCCAAGACGCTGGCGCAATTGCGCGCGCTTTCCCCGGCGCAGGTGTTGGCCGCCGATCCCGGCCCGCCCGATTATGGTGCGATGGAGGATGGGCGGCTGGTGCCGATGGGCGTCTCGCGGATCTTTGCGGCGGGGCGTCAGGCGCCTGTGCCGCTGATCGTGGGGTCGACCAGCAATGAGGCCAGCGTGTTCGGCCTGATGGGCTTTGACGCGAAGGTCTTGCGTGAACGTTTCGGGATTGATGTAGCCGCGCTGCGCCCGATGTACGAACGCAATGGACCTTTGAGCGATGCCGAATTGCTGCGCCGGGTCCAGACCGACTTCATTTTCACCAGCGCCTCGCAGGGCATGGCCGGACTGGCCGCGCGCACCGCCCCGACATGGTCCTATCACTTCGCCTTCGTGCCGCAGGCCGAGCGCGCCACCAGCCCCGGCGCACCGCATTGCGCGGATATGCCCTATCTTTTCGGCCTGAAAACCGCCCTTGATCCCGAGGAAGCCAGACTGGCTCAGGCGATGCAGGATTACTGGTACAATTTCATCGCCACCGGCAATCCCGGCGCTTCGTGGCCCGCGATCCGCCCCGGCCATCCCGCGCCGATGGTTTTCAACGCCGCCTCGCGGATCGAGCCTGACTTTCAGCGCGAAAGGCTGGATTACTGGTGGAGCCGCTGGATGCGTGAGAGCGGCTCCAGCACAGCGCCCTAGGCCGGAGCGAAACCGGCGATCTTGTGGTCGCCCACCTCGACCGGGCGGAATTTCAACCGCATCCCGCAGGCTGGCGCCACGCCATCATCATCGACCAGCACGCCCGCGATCCGCACGCCCGGCGCATCGTCCGGCTCGAACAGGATGACGGTATAGGGCACCTCATCATTGTGATCGCCGGGCAGCAGGCTGCGCACTACGGTGGTGAACGTGTAGGCATGGCCCAGCGGCGAAACCGCCCGCCATTCCAGCCGCGCATCGGGCCGCCCCGGCACGACCTCTGGCGGATACCATTGGAACTCGCCGGTTTCCGCGTCCACCGTCACGCGCAATTCGCCCGCGTCCAGCCCATCGTAAAAGCCCTGAAACAAGGGATCTTCCAGATGGACGGGATAGTTTGGAATACCCATGTCTTACATCCTTGCTAGAATGGTGGTGGAATGGTTGTTGCCGCCAAGGCCCGCAATCGCGCAGAGCCGCGCGTCCGGCACCTGCCGCGCGCCTTCGCCCCCGCGCAATTGCCGCACCGCCTCGATCAGCAGGTTGATGCCCGGCACATAGCCGCCCGACATATGCCCGCCGCTGGTGTTGATCGGCATCTTGCCCCCGGGCATGGCATGGCCCGCGGCATAGAAACGCGGCGCCTCGCCCACATCGCACAGGCCCAGCATCTCGGTCTGGACCAGAGCGGAGATGGTGAAGCCATCATAGACCTGCGCCAGATCGAGATCGGCAGGGCTGATCCCCGCCATCGCATAGGCCATGGCCGCCGATTCCCGCACCGGAAATTCAAACGTGCAGGGCTTCTGGCTGAAGAGCACGCCATGGGGATAATTGTTATAGCCCAGCCCCAGCCCCTGCACCGCCACAACGGGGTGGGGCAGGTGGCGGGCATAGTCCACAGAGGACACCACATAGGCCCCGCCGCCATCGGTGGTCAGGCAGCAATCGGCCACGCGCAGGGGCGTCGAGATCATCGGGCTGGCGCGATAGGCGGCAAGGTCCATCGGGTCGCGCCGCTGGGCCGAAGGGGTGATCGCCGCCCATGCGCGATAGGTCATGGGCAGGGCGGCCTGTTCTTCCTCGGTCATGCCATATTCGTGGGCATAGCGGTTGGCCATGCTGGCGAAATAGGTCGGCTGGCCAAAGAAACCGGCGGGCATTTCCAGCCCCGCCTTTTGCGGTTCGCGCGCGTGGAAAGCGTAAACGCCCCCCGGCTTGGTCGAACGGATGGCGTAGGGCACCAGCACATGCTTGCACAGGCCCGCCTCGATGGCCAATTGGGCTAGGCGCAGCGCATCGCCCGTGGTCGCCGTGCCGCCCGCGCTGTCGGCAACGGCCGAGAAGCGCTTTTGCCCTGCGCCGATGGCATGGGCGATTTCCTCGGAAGGATGGCCCGCATATTTGTTGATGATATAGCCGTCGATGTCGGTGGGCTTCAGCCCTGCGTCCGCGATGGCGGCAAGGCTGGCGCGGGTCATCATCTGCATGACATGTTCCTCGCCCTTGCGCAGGAACGGGGTTTCGCCAACGCCGGTGATGGCGATTTTGCCGGGTTTCATCATGCGTTGAACCCCTTTCCTGCGGCCACCAGCCGTTCGATCAAGGGCGAGGGGGCAAAGCCTGCCCCATGCGCGGCCTCCAGCGCGCGCAGCTTTTCCAGCACCACCGGCAGCCCTTGCAGATCGGCCCAGAACATCGGCCCGCCACGATATTTGGGCCAGCCATAGCCGGTGATCCACACGATATCGATGTCGCTGGCTCGCGCGGCGATGCCTTCGTCCAGGATCCTGGCGCCTTCATTGACCATGGCGAACAGGATACGGTCGTGGATTTCCTCTTCGGAAATCTCGCGCCTTGTGATGCCCTGCTTGGCCGCAAAGCCCTCGATCACCTTCATGGCGATGGGCGAAGGCGTGGCATTGCGCTTTTCGTCATAATCGTAATAGCCGCCGCGCGTTTTCTGCCCATGGCGGCCCATTTCGTTCAGGATCTCGCGCACATTGGCCGAGGCGGTCGTCGCCCGGTTCCAACCCACGTCGAGCCCGACCAGATCGCGCATCTGGAAATGGCCCATGGCAAAGCCGAAATCATACAGCACCTTGTCGATGGCCCAAGGCGTCGCGCCCTCCAGCGCCAGCGCATCGGCCTGCGCATTGCGCGCGGCCAGAATGCGATTGCCGACAAAGCCGAAGCCATTGCCGCAAAGCACGCCGATCTTGCCGATGGTCTTGGCCAGCTTCATGGCTGTCGCATAGACAGCGGGCAGCGTATCCTTGGTGCGCACCACCTCCAGCAATTTCATGACATTGGCGGGCGAGAAGAAATGCAGGCCCAGCACATATTCGGGCCGCTTGGTGACAGCGGCAATGTCGTCAATATCCAGATAGGACGTGTTGGTGGCCAGCATCGCGCCCGGCTTGGCAATCGCGTCCAGTCGGCGGAAAATCTCCTGCTTCACATCAAGCTGTTCAAACACCGCCTCGATCACCAGATCGACCTCCGCGAGATCCTCCAGCGCCAGAGTGCCGTGGATCAGGCCCATGCGCGTCTCGACATCCTCCGCCTTCATCTTGCCCTTGGCGGCGGTGGTCTCGTAATTCTTGCGGATGATGCCCAGGCCCCGGTCCAGCGCCTCCTGCGTGGTTTCGACCAAAGTGACGGGGATGCCGACATTAGCGAAATTCATCGCAATGCCGCCGCCCATCGTGCCCGCCCCGATCACGCCCACGCGGGCCACCGGCAGGATCGCCGTATCGGCGGGCACATCGACCTTGGCGGCCTGACGCTCGGCAAAGAAAACGTGGCGCTGGGCGGCGGACTGGCTGTCGGCCATCAACTGGTCAAACAGCGAGCGTTCGTATTTCAGCGCCTCGTCAAAGGGCAGGTCCGACAGGGTTGCCTCGATGCAGCGAATGTTATACTCGGGCGCCAGAAAACCGCGGAACTTCTTGGCATTGGCGCGGCGGAAATCGTCAAAGATCGCCGGATTGGCACGGGCCTCCTCCAGCTTGTCCGCCTTGTCGCGCACCTTCACCAAGGGGCGATTTTCATCCAGCACGCGGGTGGCAAAGGCCAGCGCATCGGCGCGCAGATTGCCTTCGCTGGCCAGCTCATCAACCAGCCCCATCGCCAACGCGGCCTTGGCCGAAACCGGCTCGCCGTTCGTCACCATCTCCAGCGCCTTGGCCACGCCCACCACGCGCGGCAGGCGCTGTGTACCGCCGGCACCCGGCAGCAGGCCCAGCTTAACCTCCGGCAGCCCGCATTTGGCCGAGGGCACCGCGATCCGGTAATGCGCCACCAGCGCCAGTTCCAGCCCGCCGCCCAGCGCCGTGCCATGGATCGCGGCGATTACCGGCTTGGGGCTGTTCTCCAGCAGCTTTTGCAGATCGCGCAGCGAGGGTTCCCACTGCGGTTTGCCGAATTCGGAAATGTCGGCCCCGGCAAAGAAGGTGCGCCCTTCGCAGATCACCAGCACCGCGCCCACGGCATCATCGGCAATCGCGGCCTCAAACGCATGGGCCACGCCCTGACGCACCGCATTGGACAGCGCATTGACCGGCGGCGAGTTGACCGTGATGACCCCAATCCGCCCTTCGACCGTCAAAGTCGTGACATCATTGACCTTCATGCAAACCTCTGTTCACTTGCTGGCCCGGCTTGGCGGAAAGTCGCTCGCGGGCGCGTTGACGGATGTAGTGGCGCAGATCCTCGATCTCGCCATCGCTCAATTCTTCAAATTGCGGCATGCCCCGTTCGCGCAGCAGCCCGTCATGCAGCACCGCGCGGAAGGATGCCAAGTCCATGGCAATCGGTGATTGGGCCAGATCGGGGGCTGTGCCGCCCGAAACCGTGGCTGCGCCGTGACAGATCGAGCAGCGCTGGGCAAAGGCACCATTGCCCGCCGCAACGCGCGCCGCCACGGGCGCAAAACCCGGATCGTCCAGCACCGGCGTTTCCACCTGCGCCGCGCGGGGCAGGCGTGCCTTGCCGCCCAGCGCAAAGGTCAGCAGCCGCCATTGCTGCGTCCGGTAATTCCATTCGCGGGGCAGGCCGGTGGCGCTGGCAAAACGCGCGCCTGCGATCACGCTGACATATTGGCGACCATGGGCGCGATAGGTGATCGGCTGGGCCATCACCGCCGTTTGCGCGTTGAAGGACCATAATTTGCGGCCCGTCGCTGCGGCATAGGCATCGAAGGTACCCCCCGCATTGCCCGCAAACAGCAATCCGCCCGCCGTGCTGGCCGTGCCGCCCCCGCCGCGAATGCCGGGCATGGGGATGCGCCAGGCCTCGCTCTGCGTTGCCGGGTTCCATGCCAGCAGGAAGCTGGTGGCCGCGCGATCAGGCGCCACGCCGGGCGGCGGCGCGCCCGTGCCGGTGGACAGGCGCTGTCCATCGAGATGCCGCCAGCCCGCCAGCCCGCTTTCAGGATCGACGTAAACCCGCCCCTGATCCATCGTCGGGATATAGAGCAGCCCGGTCGCCGGGTTATAGCTCATCGCCTCGATATTATGCGCGCCAAAGGGGGAGGGATAGACCACAGCAGGCCGTCCATCGGGATAGCGCGCCTCGGGGTTTTCGATGGGGCGGCCGGTGGCGATGTCGATGCCCTTGGCCCAATTGACGGGCACGATATTCTTGGCCGAGATCAGCTTGCCGCTTTCCCGGTCGATCACATAGACAAAGCCGTTCTTGGGCGCGTGCATCAGCACCGGGCGCTTCTGCCCGTTCACCACCATGTCGGTGAGTTCGATGTCCATCGCGGAATTGAAATCCCACGTCTCGCCCGGATTGGTCTGATAGTGCCAGACATATTCGCCCGTATCAGCGTCCAGCGCGACGATGGAGCACAGGAACAGATTGTCGCCCCCGCCGGGCGAGCGGATCTTGCGGTTCCATGGGGAACCATTGCCGATGCCGATATAGATCCGGTTGAAACGCGGATCATAGGCCATCGCGTTCCACACCGTGCCGCCGCCGCCATAGCGCCACCATTCGCCGTTCCACGTCTTGGCCGCCATTTCCATGGCCTTGTTTTCAAAGCCCTTCGCCGGATCGCCGGGGACGGTATGGAAACGCCAGAGCTGTTTGCCGGTTTTCTGATCATAGGCCGTCACATAGCCGCGGATGGGGGCGAAATCGGCCCCACCATGGCCGATGATGACCTTGCCCCGGAACACCCATGGCGGGCCGGAGATATAGCGTTCATCGTCGGGCTGGATGGTCATGCTCTGCCATGCCGGACGCCCGGTCTTGGCGTTCAGCGCGATCAGGCGGCCATCCATCGTGCCGAAGAAGATCTGGCCCTTATCATAGGCCAACCCGCGAATGCCCCATGCCCCGCGCATCTTGTGGCCGGCCACTTTCCACGTCTGCGCATCGTAATGCCACAATTCGCGCCCGGTTGCGGCATCCACCGCGCGGATATGGCTGAGGCCCGAGGCGTAATAGACCACGCCATCGACGGCGATGGGGGCCGACAGCGCGCTGCCCCCGTCATTGATGTCCTTGTACCATGCCAGGCCAAGCTGTTTGACATTGCCCGCATTGATCTGGGCCAGCGGGCTGTAGTGGTTTTCATCCGGCCCGCCATAAGATGCCCAGTTCACATCGGGCGCAGGGGGCGCGGCGGCCAGCAGGGCGAGCGGCGCAAGAGCGGCGAAACGACGCATGGGGATCAGCCTCCGATGGTGCGGTCTGTGGGCCAGAAGCGGGCGCGCAGGGCTTTCTTGTTGACCTTGCCCATGGCGGTGCGGCCGATGTCATCGACCATCTCGTATCCTCGCGGGCATTTGTATCCGGCCAAGGAGGCGCGGCAGAAGGTGTTGAGTTCCTCGGCCGTCGGCGGATCGGCGGGATCGGCGGGGATGACCAGCGCGCGCGCCTCCTCGCCCATTTCCGCATTGGGGGCCGCGACGACCGCAACATCGCCCACCTTGGGGTGGGTAAGGAGGACATGCTCGGCCTCGGCGGGGTAGATGTTGACGCCGCCCGAGACGATCATGTCGGACACCCGGTCGGTGATGAAAAGATAGCCTTCCTCATCGACATAGCCCATCTCGCCCAGTGTAAAGACGCCCGGCGCGATATGGGCGGCGGCGGTCTTTTCCGGGTCGCCGCGATAGATGATGCCATGGCCCGATGTGTCGCGGAAATAGACCTGCCCGACCTGATGCGGGGGGAGAGGCGCGCCATCATCGCCTACGATCACCGTTTCAAACGGAGCCAGCGCACGGCCCACCGATCCGGGGCGCGCCAGCCATTCGGGCGAGGTGATGAAGGTGGTCGATCCCGCCTCTGTCCCGCCATAGGCCTCGACCAGCACGGGGCCGAACCAGTCGATCATCGCCTTCTTCACATCGCGCGGACAGGCAGCACCCGTGTGGGCCAGACGCTTCATGCTCGACACATCATAGCGCGCGCGGACCTCTGCGGGCAGGGCCAGCATCCGCTGGAAATGGGTGGGCACCATCACCGATCCGGCGATGCGGTGCTGTTCGATCAGGGCCAAGGCGCGCTCGGCGTCGAAATGGCCCATGACGATCACACTGCCCCCGGCAAAGACATTGCGCGCCATGCCCAGAGGCCCGGTGTGATAAAGCGGCCCCACCACCAGTCCCGGCGAGAGCGTGACGCGCGCGCGCAAAGTTTCGGCCAGCGCTTGAATGGTGGGCATACGGGGGAAGTATTGCGGCGGTGTCTCGGTGGCCTTGGGGCGGCCCGTGGTGCCCGATGTGTAATGCAGGTGGGGCAGGGGCGCGCGGCTGGCGTCCGGCTCGGTGCCGGGGGCGGCGGCGATCCAGTCCACCCATGCGATCAAACCGGGGCGCGGGGCGCAGCGCCATCCGATCACCGTGTCGATCCCGGCCTCGGCGGCCGCCGCCATCCCCGCCTCCACCGTTTCGGGGCCGACCAGCACGGCAATCGCGCCGGAATCCTTGAAAATATAGGCCGCCTCTGATGCGGTCAGGTGAAAGCTGGTGGGGACGCTGGAAATGCCCGCCTCGATACAGGCGACATAGGCGATCACCACTTCGGCGGCGTTCTGGGCAAAGACCGCCACGCGGCGTTCGCCTGCAAACGGCAGCGCGCCCAGCGCATTGGCCGCATGGTTCAAAACCGGATCAAGCGCATTCCAGCTATAGGCTACGCGTTCATCGGCCAGCGCGAGTGCCTCGCGTTTGTCCGCCGCAATGGCGGCAAGGGTCAGCGACATGGAGCGTCCTTTCGGAAAAGATGAGTGGCGCGCGCGTCAGCCATGGGGCCCCTCACGCGCGGCAATGGCACCCGCGAGATAGCGCAGCGCCCGTCGGAAAGCGGCCCATGCCAGCACCGTGCCGCCAATCACGACCACCGCCAGCGAGGAACCAAGGGCTGCTTCGGAGTGGAACACATATTGCGTGAGCGCGGCGACAATCGCCGGACCTGCGCCCAGCCCGAGCAGGGTGAAAACAAAGAGAAAGAAAGCCAGCAGCCGTGCGCGCACCTGCGCCGGGGCGATCATCGCCATCACCGAGGAGACATAGACCATGAAAGGCACGGTGATGAATTGCGCCACGCAGTAGCAGGCGAGGAACACCCAGACATTGGCGGCAAAAAACATATAGGCGATCACCGGAAACAGACCCAGGATCAGCCAGCCATAGAAGCGCAGATGCGCATCCTTCATGCCGCGTGCGAACAATTTGTCCACGATCCAGCCGTTCAGCACGAGGCTGACCGCCGAGATGATGTTCATGATCGAGAGGGCGGGGCCATATTGCACCGGCTTCCACCCGAAATGGCGCTCGATATAGGTGGGCACCCAATTGGTCATCGAATAGCCGCAGATCGCCAGCGCCGAGGTGCCGATCAGCATCAGCCCCAGCAGACGCCAGTTGCCGCGCACGAAGTCCATGGTGACGGCGCGGGCATTGGCCTGGTCGTTTTCCCCGGCCAGACGGCGGCGCGGCGGATCGGGAAAGGTGAAGACCAGCAGGCCCAGCAAGAGTCCGGGCAGGCCCACCATCATCATCACCAATTGCCACGGCTGGCTGGCCGCGTGAAAGGGCAGGGTCATGCCCTTATGCGCGGTGGCCCATGCAATCGCGATGCCGCCAAGGCCAAAGGCCGTGGCCGAGCCGACCTTGCCCGCCATCTGAAAGGTGGAGGTGGCCCGCGTCAGCAGATGGGGCGGGAAAGCGTCCGCAATCAGCGAATAGGCGGCGGGCAGCAAAGCCGCCTCGCCCGCGCCCACCAGAATGCGCGCGGCCAGCAGGCCCTCGTAACTTTGCGCATAGCCGCAGGCGATGGTGGCGCAGGCCCAGACCATCACCCCGCCGCAAATGATCCACCGCCGCGAATAACGGTCCGAGGCCCAGCCCAAGGGCAGGCCAAACACCGCATAGAAAATCGCAAAGGAGGTCGATGTCACCATGCTGACCTGAACATCGGTGAGCAGCAGGTGCTTTTTGATCGGGCTGACCAGCATGGAGAGGATCAGCCGGTCCACCCAGCTTTGCACATAGAGCAGGAACAGCACCGCGACCATCCACCAGCTGCGGCTCAGGTTTTGAGGTTGGTTTTCCATCGCGGCGCTCTCTGGTTCAGCGGACAGGCAGGGCGGACAGTTGGGCGATCTTCAATTTGCCCAATTGGGCCAGATGCACCTCGTCCGGGCCATCGGTCAGGCGGACATAGCGCGCGTTGATAAAGGCGCTGGCCACCGGAAAGTCCTTGGACAGGCCGATGCCGCCATGGACCTGTATCGCGCGGTCGGTCACGGTTTGCGCCATGCGCGGGGCAACGATCTTGATCGCGGCGATCAGATCCTTGGCCGCCTTGTTGCCATAGCGGTCCATCGCATCGGCGGCCTTGAGCGTAAGCAGCCGCGCCTGTTCGACCTCGCAGAAGGAGAGGGCGACTTCCTGACGGATGCTGCCCTGATCGGCCAGCTTGCGGCCAAAGGCGACGCGTTCATTCACGCGGCGCGCCATATATTCCAGCGCGCGCTGGGCCTGCCCGATCACGCGCATGCAATGGTGGATGCGGCCGGGCCCGAGGCGGCCCTGCGCGATTTCAAACCCGCGCCCCTCGCCCAGCACCATATTGGCGGCCGGAACGCGCACATTGGTAAAGCTGACCTCGGCATGGCCGGTGGGCGAATGATAGGTGCCCAGCACGTCGAGCGGGCGGACAATCTCGATGCCCGGCGTATCGCGCGGCACAAGGATCATCGAATGCTGCTGATGCTTGCTGCGGCTTTCATCGGGCGTGCGGCCCAGCACGATGAACAGCTTGGTGTTGGGATCGCAGGCGCTGGAGATCCACCACTTGCGACCATTGATGACATATTCATCGCCATCGCGGACAATCGAGGTTTCGATATTGGTGGCGTCCGAGGATGCCACCGCCGGTTCGGTCATCACATAGGAAGAGCGGATCTCGCCCGCCATCAGGGGCGTCAGCCATTGTTCCTGCTGCTCCGGCGTGCCGTAACGGGCGAGCACTTCCATATTGCCCGAATCCGGCGCGGCGCAGTTGAAATATTCCGAAGCGCCGATCACGCGCCCCATGATCTCGGCCAGCGGGGCATATTCCAGATTGGTCAGGCCCGGGCTGAAGGCGCCATATTCATGGGGCAGGAACAGGTTCCACAAGCCCGCATCCCTGGCCTTGGCCTTGATGGCTTCGGTGCCGTGCCAGCGTTTCCACGCATTGGCCGGATCGGCGTGAAAGCGGTCGCGCTCCTTTTCGATGGGGTAGACATAGGCGTCCATGAAGGTGGTCAATTGCGCGGAAAGCGCCTTCACCTTGTCGGAATATTCAAAATCCATCGGGGTGAACCCTTTGCGAAGTGAGGATTTTTAGAGGGTGAGGCCGCCATCGACGATGATGGTCTGGCCGCAGATGTAGCCGGCCAGCGGCGAGGCGAGGAACAGGGCGACACCCGCCATTTCCTCGACCGTGCCAAACCGGCGCAGGGGGATCTTGGCCAGCGCGCGCTCGCGGCGCTCGTCATTGTCCATCGTCACCTTGGTCATCTTGGTGTCGACCAGACTGGGCGCGATGCCGTTGACGCGGATGCCGTCGCCCGCCCATGCCTGCGCCAGCGTGCGCACTAGATTGACCGCGCCCGCCTTGGATGCGGCATAGGCCGGATTGCCCATCGTGGCGCGAAAGGCGCCGATGGAGCTGACGACGATGACGGCGCCCTTGGCGGCGGAGAGTTCGGCGTGGAAGCGCTGCGAAATATGCATCACGCTGCCCAGATTGACCGCCATCACCTTGTCCCAGCCTTCGGGGGTGAATTCCTGACGGCGGTAAAGCACCGCGCCCTGCGAATGGATCAGGATATCGATGGTATCAAAGGGCGCGGGGGCGGCGGCAATCGCGGCCGGATCGCTGACATCGACCTGCGTATAGGACAGGCCCGAGAGGTCGGACCCTTCTTCGCCCGCATAATCGGTCGCGGCGGCGCGCGTGCCCCAGACATGGACATGGGCGCCCGCGTCAAACAGCGCGCGGGCAATGCCATTGCCGATCCCGCTGGATCCGCCAATGACCAGCGCGTTTTTGCCGGTGAAATCGAGTGGGTTCATCGGGCGGAAAACTCCCTTTAGCGGATGAGGCGCGCGGCGCGCTCGAACAGGTGGATGGCGCGGCCATGCAGGCGGTCGCCGACATCGCGCGGCGCCTTTCCGGCGCAGGCGCGGGCAAAGGTGCCTTCAAGCAGGATGCCCAGCTTGTAACAGGCCAGAACGTGATACCAGTCGACGGCCGACAGATTGCGGGCCGACCCTTCGACATAGCGCGCGATCAGTTCGGCGGGCGTGGGGAAGCCGTCCCATGGCGTGACCGACACCGTGCTGGCGCCGTCATTGTCCGGCCATGTGGCCAGAACCCAGCCCAGATCGAGCAGGGGATCGCCAATCGTGGCCAGTTCCCAATCGACAATCGCGGCCAGATCGGCGCTGTCGCGGCGATACATGACATTGGCCAGATGATAGTCGCCATGCATGATGCCGGGGATGAACGCGCCGGGGCGATGCGCATCGAGCCAGGCGCCCACCGCCCCCACATCGGGCAGCGCATCCGCGCCGGGCCATGCGGCAAGATCGGCATAGGAGGCCAGTTGATCGCGCCAGCGCGACACTTGCCGGTCAAGGAAACCTTCGGGTCGCCCGAAACCTTCAAGGCCCACGGCGCGGTAATTGACCCGTCCCAGCGCGGCAATGCCATCGACCAGCGCTAGCCCCATCGCATGGCGCATGGCGGGCGAGGAAGCATGAGGTTCCGGCAATTGTCCGATGGGGTTGAAGCCATCGACCGGCTCCATCAGATAGAAGGCGCAGCCCAGCACTTCCTCATCATCACAGGCCGCGATCAACGCCGGATGGGGCACCTCGCTGCCTGCCAATGCGCGCAGCACGCGGGCCTCGCGGCGCATCGTCTCGTTCGAATTGGCGCGCGGGTGCAAAGGGGGGCGGCGAAACACGAAGGTCCGCCCGTCCATGGCAAAGCGCAACAGGATATTCTGCGTGCCCCCCGCCAGCGTGGTGACGTCCTCGATCACGCCGCCGCCCAGTCCTTGAGCACGCATCCAAGCGCCCAGCGAATCGGTGTTTACGCCCAAATTCACAAGAGACATCCTCAACTTATGCGATGTGCAACCATCGTCTAATGCAAATGGATAATGCACTTGACGAAGGCGCTTGGCAATGAGATTTTGCACTCATGGTCAGACTTCAGAAACCACGGGCAGAGGAAAACGGGACGGGCGGCGCTGAGCAGATCAAGCGCATCGCGCTGCGTCTGTTTGCCGAACGCGGGGTCGATGGCGTGACGGTGCGCGAGATTGCGGCTGCGGCCGGACAGAAAAATCACGGCGCGGTGGGCTATCATTTCGGGTCCAAGGAAACGCTGGTGCGCGCGATCATCAAGGATGGCGCGGTGGAGCTGGACCGGCTGCGCAACAGCGCGCTTGATGCGATGGAGGCGGACGGCGGCCCGCGCCATCTGCGCGATGTGGTCGATGTGCTGATCGGTTCGGTCACGGCGCTGTCGGATGATGATTATGTGCGCTTCATCACGCTGTTCGGCATGACGCATCGCGATCTGATGATCGAGGCGATCGAGCCGGAATGGAACCATGCCTATGGCCGGTGTCTGGCGCATCTGCGCCGCCTGATGCCGGTGATGAGCGCGCAGATGCGCAACCAGCGTTTCGTTTTCATGGGCGCGCTGCTCAGTGCGGTGCTCTCGGCGCGGGCGCGGGCCTTGGCCGATCCCACGCGGACCCATGCGATGTGGACCGATGGCATGGGCCTTGAACATTTCGCGCAGGTGATGACCGCGATGCTGGCGGCCCCGGTCGATTTGCCGGATAGTGACGTTCAAATGGCTGATTCGAAAAGGCTTGCCGATCATGGGCCGCTTGGCCCGGTCGGATAGAATACGGGAGAGAGACAGTGGAAAGCGCGACCAAAACTGGCGCCTTTAATGCGGATATGCCGCTTGATGCCATGATGGCGGCGGCCTGCGCCCTGCGCGATGCGGGGCATGGGCGGGTGCAGACATGGTCGCGCAAGGTGTTCATCCCGCTCACGCAATTGTGCCGCGACCGGTGCCATTACTGCACCTTTGCCCAGCCGCCCCAGCCGGGCGAATCGCCCTATATGAGCCGCGAGGATGTGCTGGCCGTGGCGCGGGCCGGGGCGGCGGCGGGTTGCACCGAGGCCCTGTTCACCTTGGGCGACAAGCCGGAGTTGCGTTACAGCGCGGCGCGTGAGGCGCTGGCCAGGATGGGCTATGCCACCACGATTGATTACCTGATCGCGATGTGCGCGGCGGTGCGTGATGAAACGGGCCTGCTGCCCCATGTGAATGCGGGCGTGATGAGCCGCGAGGATATGGCGGCCCTGCGCGAGGTGTCCGTTTCGCAGGGGCTGATGCTCGAATCGCTCAGCCTGCGCCTGTGCGCCAAGGGCGGCCCGCATTACCGATCCCCGGACAAGGAGCCCGAGGCGCGGCTGGCCATGCTGCGTCAGGCGGGCGAATTGCGCGTGCCTTTCACCACCGGCATCCTGATCGGCATTGGCGAAACGCGCGAGGAACGGATTGAGGCGCTGGAGGCCATTGCCGCCGAGCACCGCCGTTACGGCCATGTGCAGGAAGTCATCGTCCAGAATTTCCGCGCCAAAGCCCGCACCCCCATGGCCGATGCGCCCGAGCCGGATCTCGACGATCTGCTCTGGACCATCGCGGCGGCGCGGCTGATTCTGGGGCCGGATATGAACATTCAGGCCCCGCCTAACCTCTCGGCGGATGATTTTCCGCGCCTGATCGCGGCGGGGATCAATGATTGGGGCGGGGTTTCGCCCGTCACCATCGACCATGTGAACCCCGAAGCGCCATGGCCCGAAGTCACCCGCCTGCGCGCCGGGACCGAGCATGCCGGGCGCAGCCTTGTCGCGCGCCTGCCCGCCTATCCGGCATGGCTGGGCGCCGATTGGCAGGCGCCCGCGATGCGCCGCGCGATTATGGCGGCGGGCGATGCGCAAGGATACGCGCGCGATGATATGTGGTCGCCCGGCGTGGCGCTGCCCAAGCGGGACGCGGTGGCCTCCGTCCTATCGGTTTCCTCCGAAATTGCCGATGCGGTGCAATCGGCGCTGGCGGGCGATGCGCTGGATGAGGATGCCATCGTCACGCTCTTTTCCGCGCGCGACGCTGATCTGGAGCATGTCTGCGCGGCGGCCGACAATCTGCGGCGACAGAAGAAGGGGGACGCCATCACCTATGTCGTCAACCGCAACATCAATTACACCAATATCTGCACCTTCAAATGCGGCTTCTGCGCCTTTTCCAAGGGCGATATGGCCGAGGCTTTGCGCGGTCGCCCCTATGACCTGTCGATGGACGAGGTGATCCGCCGCACCGCCGAGGCATGGGTGCGCGGGGCCACTGAAGTCTGTCTGCAAGGCGGTATCCATCCGCATTACACCGGCGAGACCTATATCAACCTGGCCAAGGCGGTGCGCGCGGCGGTGCCGGAAATGCATATCCACGCCTTCTCGCCGCTGGAGGTGTCGCAGGGGGCCAAGGCGTCGAACCTGTCGCTCGAAGGCTATCTGCGCGCGCTGAAAGAGGCGGGGCTGGATACCCTGCCGGGCACGGCGGCGGAGATCCTCGACGATGAGGTGCGCGATGTTATCTGCCCCGACAAGCTGACCACCGACGAATGGCTGGAGGTGATCGAGACGGCGCATCGCGTGGGGTTCAAGACCACCGCGACGATCATGTTCGGCCATGTCGAAACCCCGCATCACTGGGCGCGCCACCTGATCCGCATCCGCGATCTTCAGGAGCGTACCGGGGGCTTTACTGAATTCGTTCCTCTGCCCTTCATCCATATGGAGGCGCCGATGGCGATCAAGGGACAGGCCCGCCATGGCCCCACCTTCCGCGAGGTGCGGCTGATGCATGCCGTGGCGCGGTTGGTCTTCAACGGTCGCATCGATTCGATTCAGACCAGTTGGGTGAAACTAGGCGAGGAGGGGGTGAAGGCCTGCCTCAATTCGGGCGCCAATGATCTGGGCGGCACGTTGATGAATGAAAGCATCAGCCGCGCGGCGGGCGCCGCCCATGGGCAGGAAATGCCGCCCGAGGCGATGGAAGTCTTGATCCGCAGTATCGGGCGCGTGCCGGTGCAGCGCAGCACCGCCTATGGCGCGGTGGCGCAGGAAACTCACCAGCGCGGGCTGAATGCCGCCGCGCTGACCCCGATGATCCAGACCCCGCCGCGCAAGAAGCGCGAAGGGGCCAATGATAAAACAGAGAGGTTTGAACATGCAGGATAAGGCAACCATCGCCGTTCTGGGCGGCACGGGTAAGGAAGGCGGCGGGCTGGCGCTGCGCTGGGCGCACAAGGGCCACCGCGTCATCATCGGCGGGCGCAGCGCCGAGCGTGCGGGCGAGAGCGCGGCGGCGATGAATGCCACGCTGGGCGGTGAGAATGTGTCGGGCATGGCCAATGTCGATGCCGCCGCTGCGGCCGATATTGTCGTGCTGGCGGTGCCCTATGCCGCGCAGCAGGCCACGGTGCAGGAGGTTGCCGCTGGCCTTGCGGGCAAGATCCTGATCGACGTGACCGTGCCGCTGGTCCCGCCCAAGGTCAGTCGGGTGCATATTCCCGAGGGCGGATCGGCGGTTGAGGCGGTGCAGAAGATGCTGGGCGAGGGCGTCCGGGTGGTTTCGGCTTTCCAGAACATTTCGGCCCATCACCTGACCAAGCTGGACGAAGAGATCGAATGCGACGTTCTGGTCTGCGCCGATGATGGCGCGGCGGGCGATGAGGTGGTGGCGCTGGCGCAGGAAATCGGCCTGCGCGCATGGTATGCCGGCCCCCTGTGCAATTCGATTGTTGCCGAGGGGCTGACCTCTGTGCTGATCGCGCTCAACCGGCGGTATAAGGTGCCGGGCGCGGGCATCCGGATTACGGGCGTATAAGATCCCATGGGCGCACCTACTCTCTCGATCCATGCCTTGCCCGGCGTGCCGCTGATCGCGCCGGGCGATGATCTGGGGCGGGTGATCCTTGATGCGCTGGGCGCGGGCGGGCTGGCCTTGCGCGATGGCGACATCATCGTGCTGGCGCAAAAGATCGTGTCCAAGGCGGAGGGGCGCGCCGTGCCGCTTTCGGGGGTGCGCCCTTCATTTGCGGCGCAGGATCTGGCCACGCGCTGCGACAAGGATGCGCGGTTGGTCGAGCTGATCCTGTCGGAAACAGACCGGGTGATGCGGGTGCGGCGCGGGGTGCTGATCGTGCGGCATCGGCTGGGTTTTGTGCTGGCCAATGCCGGGATCGATCAATCCAATGTCGATCAGGGCGAGGAGCCTGTGGCGCTGCTGCTCCCGCTGGACCCCGACGCGAGCGCGGCGGCGATCCGTGGCGCATTGCGGCATGCGACCGGCGCCGATGTGGCGGTGGTCATCATCGACAGTTTCGGCCGGGCGTGGCGCAATGGCACATGCGGCGTGGCCATCGGCTGCGCTGGCATGGCGGGCCTGCTCGATCTGCGCGGCACGCCCGATCTCTATGGCCGCGAACTGGCGACCAGCGAGTTGGGCCTTGCCGATGAGGTGGCGGCGGCGGCTTCGCTGGCCATGGGGCAGGCGGCGGAAGGATCGCCCATCGTGCTGCTGCGCGGAGTGGCCTACGGTCGGCGTGAAGGCAAGGCGGCGGAATTGATCCGCGCGCCGGAAATGGATCTGTTCCCATGAGCATATTGGCAATTGCGGGCGGGGTCGGCGGGGCCAAACTGGCGGCGGGGCTGGCGGCGGTCTTGCCTGCGGGCGAATTGACCATCGCGGTCAACACCGGCGATGATTTTGAACATATGGGCCTGACCATCTGTCCCGACATTGATTCTGTCACCTATGCCTTGGCGGGGATGAACAACCGCGAAAAGGGCTGGGGCGTGGCGGGCGAGACATGGGCTTTTATGGACATGGTGGGCAAGCTGGGCGGAGAGACATGGTTTGCGCTGGGCGATCGCGATCTGGCCACGCATATTTTGCGCACGCAGGCTTTGCGCGGGGGGCAAAGCCTCTCGGCGGTGGTGGCGCGGATGACGGCGGCGCTGGGCATTGGCCAAAGGCTCGTGCCGATGAGCGATGATCCGGTGCGCACGATTGTCTCGACCGACGAGGGTGATCTGGCCTTTCAGGATTATTTTGTACGGCGGCAATGCGCGCCTGTGTTCCGGGCGATCCGGTTCGACGGGGCGGAGCGGGCGCATATGGCGCAGGATTTCGCGGCGGCTCTGGCCGATCCGGGGCTGGAGGCGATTGTCTTTTGCCCGTCCAATCCGATCCTTTCGATTGCGCCGATCCTGTCGGTGCCGGGGGTGCGCGATGCGTTGATGGGGCGGCGGGTGCCTGCCGTGGCGCTCTCGCCCTTTATTGCGGGGCAAGCGATCAAGGGGCCGGCGGCCAAGATCATGGGCGAACTGGGCCTTGGCACGACGCCGGGCGCGGTGGCGGACCAATATGCCGGGCTGATCGACGGGTTGATGGTGGACAGCGCGGATGCCGGGGCGCTTGATGGCGTGGTGGTCTGCGCGACCGACACGTTGATGCGCGACCCGGCGGATCAGGCAAGGCTGGCGCGTGAAGTGCTGGGCTTTGCCCGCAAGCTGGTGGATTGAGGCGATGGCGCGGCCGGTCATCCTGATCCCGGTCAAACCCTTTGCGCAGGGTAAGTCGCGGCTGGCGGGCGTGATGGATGAGGCCGCGCGCGAGGCTTTAGCGCGGCGGCTGTTTGCCCATGTTCTGGAGCAGGCGAAGCAAGTTGCCGATGTGCTGGTGGTCAGCCGCGACGAGGATGCGTTGGCGCAGGCGCGCGGCGCGGGCGCGATGGCGCTGCGCGAGACATGGGCGGGGCATAATCCCGCACTGGCGCAGGCTTTGCTGAAACTGGACCAGATGGCGCGCGCGCCGGTGCTGATCGTCAGTTCGGATCTGCCCTTGCTGGGCGTGCAGGATCTGCGGGCGATGCTGGCGCCGCCGATGGGTGTCTCGGTGATGATCGCTACGGACACGGCGGGGCAGGGGACCAATGCGCTCTATCTGGCCCATCCCGCGATCCTTGCCCTGCGCTTTGGACCGGGCAGCCGCGCCGCGCATGAGCGCGAGGCGCGGCGCGCGGGGCTGGGCTGCCGGGTGATCCGGCGCGAGGGGCTGGCGCGCGATCTGGATGTGCCGGAGGATCTGCCTATTTTGCTCTCAAGGGCATAATTGGCTTGTGTGATCCGGGCTGGAATGCCTATAATTCTGCATCACAGTATAGATTCATAAAGAGAGGATGAGGCATGGCGGAAGCCTATATCGTGGCCGTGGCGCGTTCGGCCGGGGGCAAGCGCGGCGGGCGGCTGGCCGGGGTGCATCCGGCGGATCTGGCCGGGCGGGTGCTGGCCGGTTTGATCGACCGGGCGGGGGCTGATCCCCATGCGGTTGAGGATGTCATCATGGGCTGTGCCTGCCCTGGCGGTGAGCAGGGCGCCAATATCGCCCGCAACGCGGTGCTGGCGGGCGGATTACCCGAATCGGTGCCCGGCACCCATGTCGACCGCCAATGCGGATCGAGCCAACAGGCCGTCCACTTTGCCGCCGCCACGGTCATGGCGGGGGTGATGGACGTGGTGATCGCGGCGGGCGTCGAGAGCATGACCCGCGTGCCGATGGGCCTGCCCTGGACGCTGGCGGCCAAGCATGGTTTCGGCACATACCGCAGCCCCGGCATCGAGGCGCGCTATCCCGACACGCCCTTCAGCCAGTTTGGCGGGGCCGAAATGCTGGCCAAGAAATATGGCCTGACGCGCGATGTGCTGGATGCCTATGCGCTGGAAAGTCATCGCCGCGCCGCCGCCGCGACAGCAGAGGGCAAGTTTGACGCCGAAATCATCCCGCTGGAAGTGGTCACGCCCGAAGGTGAGACGGTGATCCACAAGACCGACGAAGGCATCCGCGCCGATGCCAGCCTCGAAAAGATCAGCAGCGTCAAATTGCTGACCGAGGGCGGCGTCATCAGCGCGGCCAATGCCAGCCAGATCTGCGACGGCGCTGCGGCGGTGCTGGTGGTCAACGAGCGCGGGCTGAAGGCGTTGGGGTTGAAGCCCTTGGCCCGCATCCATCAGATGACCGTCCTTGGCCACGATCCCGTCATCATGCTCGAAGCGCCGATCCCGGCCACCCAGCGCGCTCTGGCCAAGGCGGGTATGGGGATCGGAGACATCGACCTCTATGAAGTCAACGAGGCCTTTGCCCCGGTGCCTTTGGCTTGGGCGCAGGCGCTGAATGCCGATGCGGCGCGGATGAATGTGCATGGCGGGGCGATTGCGCTGGGCCATCCCCTTGGCGGGTCGGGGGCGAAGTTGATGTCGACCCTGGTCAGTGCGCTGCATTCGACCGGTGGGCGTTATGGCTTGCAGACCATGTGTGAGGCGGGCGGGATGGCCAATGTGACGATTGTGGAGAGGTTGTAAGAAAGGGAGAGTTTGCCTCCGGCGGGCAAAGGGCGAAAGCCCTTTGCAATCCCGTTAATGGGGTGGTGGCAAGATTGCCATGTTGGGGGGGTGATTATTAAAGCCTGCGGCGCGGAAAGGTCAGTCCTATCCGCGCCGCAGGCTTTATCATTTCGACATTGCGTCCGACACCCATTGGCCGAACCCAACACGCAACGCAGACAGTAACGGGAGCGCGAGGGTCTAGACCCTCGCACCTAAAACCCTTTCTTCAATTCCCGCCATCCAGCAACCGCCGCGCAATCACCTGCGCCTGAATCTCGCCCGCGCCTTCGAAGATATTCAAAATCCGCGCATCGGCCAGCAGGCGGCTGACGACATATTCCATGGCGAAACCGTTGCCGCCGTGGATCTGCAAGGCATTATCCGCCGCCGCCCATGCCACGCGCGCACCGATCAGCTTGGCCATGCCGGCTTCAAGGTCGCATCGCTTGCTCTCGTCCTTGCGGCGGGCGGCGAAATAGGTGAGCTGGCGCGCGCCCATGATTTCCGCCGCCATCATCGCCAGCTTGTTGGCCACGCGGGGAAATTCAATGATCGGGCGTCCGAATTGCTTGCGGTCCATTGCATAGGCAAGGCCGACGTCCAGCGAAGCCTGCGCCACGCCGATGGCGCGCGCAGCGGTCTGGATGCGCGCGCTTTCAAATGTGGCCATCAATTGCTTGAAGCCCTGCCCCTCGACCCCGCCCAGCAGGTTGGCGGAGCGAACGCGAAAATCGTCAAAGCCGATTTCGTATTCCTTCATGCCGCGATAGCCGATCACGCCGATCTCGCCCCCGCTCATGCCGGGGCTGGGGAAGGGGTTGGCCTCATCGCCGCGCATTTTAGGCGCGATCAGCATCGACAGACCGCTGTGGTTGCGCGTTTCCGGATTGGTGCGCACCAGCAGCGTCATCACATCGGCGCGGGCGGCATGGGTGATCCATGTCTTGTTGCCGCTGATGCTGTATTCCTCGCCGTTCAGCGTGGCGCGGGTGCGCAAAGAGCCAAGGTCGGACCCGGTATCAGGCTCGGTAAACACGGCGGTGGGCAGGATCGCGGCGCTGGCGATCTGGGGCAACCAGTGCTGCTTTTGCTCCAGCGTGCCGCCGGTCAGGATCAGTTCGGCGGCGATTTCGGACCGCGTGGCCAGCGAGCCGACCCCGATCCACCCGCGCGACAATTCTTCGGACACCACGCACATCGCGGTCTTGCCCATGCCCAGCCCGCCGAATTCCTCAGGGATGGTCATGGCGAACACGCCCATCTCGCCCAGTTCGTCGACCAGTTCGATGGGGATCAATTCGTCCTTCAAATGCCATTCGTGAGCATGGGGCGCGACCTTGTCATTCGACAGGGCAAAGAATTGATCGCGGATCAGGGTGAGCGTTTCATCCAGCCCGCAATTTTCCAGCGTCACCCGCCCGCGCGCATCCATCAGGTGGCGCGCGATGGCGGTTTTGACCTCTTGCGTCCCGCCCTCGCGGATCAGGCGGGTCAGGGCGGGGGCGTCGAGCGCATCGGCATTATCGCAGAGGTCAGCGGGGCGGATCACCTCGCCCTGATTCATCGCGATGCCGCCGCGCATCTGCGCGCCATATTCGGCAAACAGCAATTGGGCGAGCAGGGCCTCGACCTCGGTAAATTCCCCGGCCTGCTCCAGCGCGGCGGCCCATGTGGAAACCTCGCGCAGCAATTCGGCATAGGAGGCATACCAGCCAAAGCCATGGACGATATGCTGCTGCTCGTCGGCGGCCACGCGGTCCACCTTGCCCTCGGGCGTGGCGATGCGGGCCTTCACCTGCGGCTGGGCATGGGCGACAAAAGCCGCTGCCGCATCCGCCGCCTGGGAAAGCAGGGCGGTCAGCCCCGGCAGAACCATATCCGGCCATTTGGGCGTCATTCCTTATCCCCCGCTTGGCGTTTGTTCGCCGCCGCCATTGCCTTGGAGTCCAGCCCGCCGACAAGGTGGCCGGTCATCAACTGGTTATGCGCATGGGCCAGATGGTGCATGTGGAACACGCCATCCATCGCCTGACGCTTGCCGCGCAGATCCTCTACGAAATTGAACGCCTGCTTGGTCAGCGCCATGCCGAAACGGTCGCGTTCGACCAGTTCGGCGGCGATCTTGGCGACTTCCTCGCGCAGGGTTTCGCGCGGGAAGATCTCATTGACCATACCGAACTGATGGGCGCGGGCGGCCGGCATCCGGCGGCCCAGCAGGAGCAATTCACGCGCCACGCGGGGCGGCAATTCAAACGCATGGGCGAAATATTCCACGCCCGGCTGGGCCATGCGCAACACCGGGTCCTGAAAGAACGCATCCTCGGACGCGATAATCAGGTCGCACACCCACGCCAGCATCAGCCCGCCCGCGATGCACGCGCCCTGCACCATGGCGATCATCGGTTTGGGGATCTCCTGCCAGCGGCGGCACAGGCCCAGATAGCCGTCCTGTTCCAGCACATATTGCCGCTCGGCCCCTCCCTTGTTGGTGTGGTCCCACCACATCGTCGTGCGGTGGCGCGGCATGTGGCTGTCCTTTTCGGGAGTGCCGATGTCGTGGCCTGCGGAAAAATGCTTCCCCTCGCCGCCCAGCACGATGACCTTGACCTCATCATCCTCGACCGCGCGTTTGAACGCATCGTCCAATTGGCCCAGCAGGCGATAGTTCTGCGCATTGGAATATTGCGGGCGGTTCAGCATCACCCATGCCACGCCATCGGTGACGTTATAGGTGACGAATTCGGGTTCCTCGCTCATCGGCTCTATCCCCCTCAACGCGGCGCCATGCGGATGCCGCCGTCCAGCCGGACATCCTCGCCGTTCCAATAATCGTTCTCGATCATGGCCAGCGCCATGGCGGCAAATTCGGGCGGGCGGCCAAAACGCTTGGGAAAGGGCACGCTGGCGGCCAGCGATTGCTTTACCGCATCGGCCGCGCGCGCCATCAGCGGCGTGTCGAAAATGCCGGGCAGGATGCAGTTCACCCGGATGCCATCGTTCATCAGATCGCGCGCCATGGGCAGGGTCAGGCTGACGATCCCGCCCTTGGACGCGGCATAGGCTGCCTGACCGATCTGGCCATCCTCGGCGGCCACGCTGCCGGTGTTGATGATGACGCCGCGCGCGCCATCCTCCAGCGGCGAGAGATCCAGCATCCCCCGCGCCGATTTGGCGCAGCAGCGGAACGTGCCGATCAGGTTGATCTGGATGATCCGCTCGAATTGGTCGGTGGGGAAGGCTTTGGTTTCGCCGGTCGCCTTGTCACGCGAGGCGGTTTTGATGACATTGCCGGTGCCTGCGCAGTTCACCAAAATGCGCTCCTGCCCGTGGGCCGCGCGCGCCTTGGCGAAACCTGCATCCACGCTGGCCTCGTCGGTCACATCCACCTTGCAGAACAGGCCGCCGATGTCGGCCGCGACTTTTTCGCCGGTTTCCTCGTTGAAATCGAACAGGGCGACCTTGACCCCCTTGGCCGCCAAGGCGCGCGCCGTGGCCTCGCCAAGGCCCGAGGCACCGCCGGTGACAATGGCCGAAACGCTGGTGTCGAGTTGCATCAATTCTCTCCTCAAGCCTTGCGCTGGGCAATGACGCCATCGGCGGACAGCGCATCAAGCGCTTCGTCCGTCATGGGCAGCCAGTCCCGCAGGATCTCGTTGGTGTGCTCGCCCACGCGGGGGGGCTGGCGGCGGTAATCGGCGGGCGTGGCCGACAGCTTGCCCGGATAGGCGACTGTGGGGATCTCCACCCCATCCTCGCGCGTGAAACGGTGGACGGTGCCGCGCGCCTCGACAAAGGGGTCTTCGAACACGTCCTTGATGGTGTTGACCGGGCCGGAGGGCACGCCACAGGCCTCGAAACGGTCGATCAGGCTGTTGCGCGTGTGGGGACGGACCAGATCCTGCACGATGGCCTCAATCGCATCGCGGTTGATCAGGCGCGCGCGGCTGGTGGCGAAACGCGGATCATCGGCCAGATGGGCGGCATCCATTTCGATGCATAGCGCGCGGAACTGTCGGTCATTACCCACCGCGATAATCATCACGCCATCGGCCACTTCAAAGGTCTTGTACGGCACCACCGTGGGATGGCGATTGCCCAGCCGCCCCGGAACGACCCCGCCCACCAGCCAGTTCGAACCCTGATTGGCCAGCATGGCGATTTGCGTGTCGAGCAGGGAAATGTCGATCTGCTGCCCTTCGCCGGTGCGCTCGGCATGGCGCAGCGCGGCCAGGATCGAGACCGTGGCATACATGCCGGTGGACAGGTCCGCCATGGCCACGCCCGCGCGCAGCGGTCCGCCATCCTCTTCGCCGGTGATCGACATGAAGCCGCCCATGCCCTGCGCGACGAAATCATAGCCACCGCGTTTGGTATAGGGCCCGGTCTGGCCAAAGCCGGTGATCGAGCAATAGACAGCGCGCGGGTTGATCGCCTTCAGGCTTTCATAATCCAGCCCGTATTTCTTCAGCCCGCCGACCTTGAAATTTTCCACGATAATGTCAGCCCGCGCCGCCAGATCGCGGATCAGCGCCGCGCCATCGGGATGGGCCAGATTGATTGCGGCCGACCTCTTGTTGCGATTGGCGCAGAGGTAATAGGCGCTCTCGCCCAGTTCAGGCGCGCCATCGGGGCCGATCAGATTGGGCGGGCCCCAAGCGCGCGTATCGTCGCCCGCGCCGGGCAATTCGATCTTGATCACATCGGCGCCGAAATCGGCCAGAATCTGCGTTGACCACGGCCCGGCCAGCACGCGCGACAGGTCCAGCACCCGCACGCCATCAAGCGCGCGCGCGCTCATGCCGGTTTCTCGCAAGACTTGGTTGTGGTGGGCACGCGCCTGTCTCTCCCGTCCTGATTCTGATCTGTGGACTTGTTGCTCCTGCGATAGACTCTGGCGCGGGTGAGGGCAAGATATTTTGCACTAAGGGTTACTTTTGATTTTGCGCGATGGGCGTTGGCGCAACAGGATTTGCGACGAAAATGCTGGAATTCCGGCTTACTTATGGGCAAGATTCCTGTACTCTTGTGCAAATATCATAAGGGGATGGGATCATGGAGCAGCAGCACCCGCATATGGGCGCATCGGGATTGGCGGTGGCGCTGCTGGTCAATGTCCTGTTTGCGGCCAATGTCATCGCGATGAAGGTGGTGGTCGATGCCACCTCGCCGCTGTGGTCGATTGCGGCGCGCATGGGGGTGGTGGCGCTGGTCTGTGCGCCGTGGTTTCGTCTGCCGCGCGGGCGGGTGAAGGTGATCGCGGCCTATGGCGTGCTTAACGGCGGGCTGTTCTTGCTGCTGATGAACCTTGCGCTGCATCTGGCCACCAATGTCGGGGCGCTGGCGATTGTGGGGCAGCTCAGCGTGCCTTTCTCGCTTTTGCTGGGAGCGGTGGTGTTGAAAGAGCGCCTTTCGCCCGCGCGCGGGGTTGGGGTGGCGCTGGCGATTATCGGCGTGCTGGTGCTGGGCTTTGATCCGCGCATTGCCGGGGAATTGCCCGCCGTGCTGGTGATGGCGGGGGCGGCGATGGTGTGGGGCGGGGCGGCGCTGATCCAGCGGCGGCTGGGCGGGATCGGGGTGATGACCATTCAGGCGTGGAACGGGCTGATGGGGCTGGTGATGCTGGCGCCCTTTGCCGCGATGTTCGAGGCGGATAAATTCGGCCGCCTGTTCGCCATGCCCATGCCTGCTATGGGCTGGTTCGCCTTTACCAGCCTCGGTTCGACCGTGCTGGGGCAGGGGGCGCTGGCATGGCTGCTGCAACGCCATCCGATCAATGCGGTGATGCCGTTGATGCTGGCGGCGCCGGTGCTGGCGACCTGCTTTTCCGCGCTCTATTTCCATTCGCCCATCACGGCGATGATGGCGCTGGGCGGGGGGATCACGCTGGTGGGTGTGGCGATCATCGCCAAGGTAAAGTGAAATGGGGCAAAATGAAACCGGCCATCACGGGGAGAGCGTGATGGCCGGTTCGCTAAAGCGCGTTGTTCAGGCGCGCTCGAAAATGGCGGCAAGACCCTGACCGCCGCCGATGCACATGGTTTCGATGCCATAGCGGCCATTGCGCCGGTGCAGTTCGCGCATCAGATTGGCCAAAATGCGGCCCCCCGTGGCGCCGATCGGATGGCCCAGCGAAATGCCCGAACCATTGACGTTGAGCATCTCGTTGCGGCTGTCATCCGCGCTCCAGCCCCAGCCTTTGAGGCAGGCCAGAACCTGCGGGGCAAAGGCTTCGTTCAGCTCGACCAGATCGATATCGTTCCAGCCCATGCCGTTGCGGGCAAACAGCTTTTCCACTGCCGGTACCGGCCCGATGCCCATGCGCGAAGGATCGCAGCCCGCTGCCGCCCAGCTATGGAACCAGCCGATAGGCTCCAGCCCCAGCTCGGCCAGCTTGTCCTCGGCCACGACCAGACAGGCCGCGCCCGCATCGTTCTGCTGGCTGGCATTGCCCGCCGTGACCACGCCGTCCTTTTCGATCAGCGGCAGCTTGGCGAGCGATTCCGCCGTGGCGTCCTCGCGAATGCCCTCGTCGCGGGCAAATATGACGGGATCGCCCCGGCGCTGCGGCACGGCGACGGGCACCAGCTCATCGTCGAACTTGCCCGCCGCCCATGCGGCCGTGGCGCGCTGATGGCTGAGCGCGGCATAGGCGTCGCATTCCTGACGAGTGATGCCGTAATCGCGGGCCAGATTGTTGGCCGTCTCGATCATGCCGGAAATCACGCCATAGCGGGCAATCGGCTGCGACATCACGCGCCCGCGCGTCAGACGGTCATGCATGGTGGTCGAGCCCGAACGCGCGCCCCAGCGGTGGTCCATCGAGTAATATTCGACGTTGGACATGCTTTCCACGCCGCCCGCGATCACCACATCGGCCGCGCCCGTCTGGATACGCATGGCCGCATCGATCACGGCCTGAAGCCCAGAACCACATCGGCGGTCAAGCTGAACGCCCGGAATGCTTTCCGGCAATCCGGCGGCCAGCGCCGACCAGCGCCCGATGCAGGGCGCCTCGCCATTGCCATAGCCTTGGGAAAAGACCACATCGTCGATGCGTTCAGGATCGAGTTTGGTACGCTCCATCAACGCCTTGATGACAATGGCGCCCAGATCGCCCGCTGAGATGGATTTCAACGACCCGCCATATTTGCCGACAGCGGTGCGGATGGGGGCGACAATCGCGGCTCTGCGCATGATAAACTCTCCCTACCTCAGGCTTGTTCGGCCTGACGGATCATCGCCTTGGCGATGATGGTTTGCTGGATCTGGCTGGTGCCTTCGTAAATGCGCAGCAGGCGCACATCGCGATAGAAGCGTTCGACCTTGTACTCGGCCATATAGCCCGCGCCGCCAAAGATCTGCACTGCGCGGTCGGCCACCCGGCCCACCGCTTCGCTGGCGTGATACTTGAGAGCGGAGCATTCAAGGCTGACCTTCTCGCCCGCATCGAACCGCGCCGCGACCGAATTCATCAGCGCCTCGGTGGTCAGCATATCGACCTTCATATCGGCCAGCAGCGCCTGCATGAGCTGGAAATTGGCGATGCGCTGGCCAAATTGCTTGCGCTCCATCGCATATTGCAAGGCCATACCGATCAACCGGTCGCACATGCCCAGCGCCACCGCGGCAATATGGATGCGGCCCCGGTCCAGCACCTTCATCGCGGTTTTGAACCCCATGCCGGGCACGCCGCCGATGATGGCGCTGGCGGGCACGATCACATCCTCAAGGATGACATCGGTGGTGACGGCGCCCTTCTGGCCCATCTTCTTGTCCGGCTTGCCCAGCGAAATGCCCGGCGTATTGGCGGGCAGGATGAAGGCGGAAATGCCGCCTGCGCCCTTATTGTCCGGATCGGTGCGCGCCATCAGGGTAAAGACCGAGGCGCGCGGGGCGTTGGTGATATAGCGCTTGGTGCCGTTGATGCGGTAATGGTCGCCCTCGCGGATGGCGATGGTGCGCAAGGATGCCGCATCCGATCCGGCATCCGGCTCGGTCAGGCCAAAGCTGGCGATGGCCTCGCCGGTGGCGAATTTGGGCAGCCATTCGGCTTTTTGCTCGCTCGTGCCGTCCATCACGATGCCCTGGCTGCCGATGCCCACGGTCGTGCCGATCACGCTACGGAACACGATCGAGGCGCGGGTCAGCTCGCGGATCAGGCCCGCTTCCTCGGCCATGGTGCAGCCAAGACCGCCAAATTCCTCGGGCACGGAAATGCCGAAAAGACCCATTTCGCGCATCTGGTCGATAATCTCGGCGGGAACGGCATCGGCCTCTTCCACCGCGTCTTCGGCCGGGATCAGCCGTTCGTCGACAAAGCGGCGAACGGTGTCGCGCAGCATTTCAAAGGTTTCTGCGTCCACGGGTGAAACTCCTCATGGGTTGAAAGGGAAGCTCAATATTCGACGCCGGCCAGCATCGCGTCGGCCCCGTCCGCGCGGATCGCGGCCAATTGACCCGGTGAGACCTCACGCAGGATGATGGGCGCGCCGCAGAACATCGGCGCCACCGCGCGAAATGCATAGGCGTGCGGGCGCGGGCCATGGCGACAGGCATGGGCAAACAGGCGCGTGGCGGTAAACGGCCCATGCACGACAAGGCCCGGATAACCTTCCTCGCCCTGCGCATAGGGCAGGTCGTAATGGATGCGGTGGCTGTTGAAGGTGACGGCGGAAAAGCGGAAGAGATCGACGCTGTTGGGGTTCCAGATAGCGTCCTCGGCGGCGGGGGCCACATCGACCGGGATTACCGCAGGCGTGGTCGCGCCTGCATCGCGATAGACGATGGTTTGGCGTTCGGTGACGCGGATCTCGCCCGCCTGTTCGATGATGTGCTCGACCTCCAGCAGGATCAGATCGCCGCTGCGTCCGGATTTGTATTGCAGATCGCGGATGGTCGAGCGGCGGGTGGCGGGTTGACCCAATGTCAGGGCAGCGCCAAATTCCATGCGCCCCGCCGCGAACATGCGCCGGGGCAGGGAAATCGGCGGCATAAAGCCCCCGCGTTTGGGGTGGCCATCCGGGCCGATCTGATCTGCCGGTGCGATGGGCAGGAAGAAGGCCCAATGGGCCAGCGATGGCTGATGGGCCTCGACATCAAGGCTCTCGCCAATCGCGGCGGCAAAGCGGCGCAGCGCTTGCGGGTCCAGCACTTCGTTGCGGACTTCCTCGCGCCCGATCCATGTGCGCCAATGGGCCAGATCGCTTGTCGAAATGCTCATGCCACCAGTCCTTCGTCATGCAGCCGCCCGATGGCGCCGCCATCCAGCCCCAGAACCTGCGCCAAAACCTCATCGGTATGCTGGCCAAGTCGGGGGGCAGGGGCGAGGGGGCCGCGCGCTTCATCCGCCAATGTCGCGGCGGGGCCGGAGGCGAGATAGGTCAGGCCGCTGGGGTGGGTTAGCGATTGAAACAGCGGATTGGCGGTGAACAGGCGCGGGTCATGGGTCACGGCCTGATGCAGGCTTTGATATTGCCCCCATGTCACGCCGCCTGCGTCAAAGGCGGGTTTCAAGGCTTGCGTCTCGCGCTTGGCGAACGCCGCCTCGAACAGGGGAAAGAGCGCGGCGCGATGGGTGAAACGCGCGCCCTCGTCGCGGGCAAAGCTGACGCCCAGCGCGGCCTCAATGGCGCCCACCGCCTCGGACAGGTCCAGCACTTTGATAAGGCCGGTCCATTGGCGCGGGGTAATGGCCACCACGATCAGGCGCTGTCCATCGGCGGTGACGAAATCGCGGCCAAAGGCGCCGAACAGGTCATTGCCCATCCGGGGCCGGTCGCCGCCGGTCAGCACCTCGGCCACCTGGCCCAGATGCGAGAGGCTGCTGGCGGCAAGGTCGGACAAAGGCACACGAATTTCCGCGCCCACGCCCGACATACGCCGCCGCAACAGGGCCGAGGACGCCGCAAAGGCCGCATAGGCCCCGCCCAGCAGATCCCATGCGGGCAGGACATGATTGACCGGGCGGTCATCGTCCGCTGGCCCGGTCATCTGCGGCACGCCCACGGCGGCGTTGATCGTGTAATCCACCGCAGGCGAGCCATCGGCCCAGCCCATCACGCGCACGGTGATGATATCCTCGCGCCGGGCCTTCAGCGCCTCGTGGCTCAGGAAACCCTTCACCGGATAATTGGTCAGGAACACGCCGCCCTGATCCCCCGGCGCCGTGGCCAGCGCCACAGCCAGTTCGCGCCCCTCCGGGCGGCCGAGGTCGATGGCGATGCTCTTCTTGCCCTTGTTCAGCCCTTCCCAATAGAGGCTGGAGCCATCGGGCGCGAGCGGCCAGCGGCGATAGTCCGGCCCGCCGCCAATGGCGTCGAAACGGATCACTTCCGCGCCCATCTGCGCCATATGCAGCCCGGCGGAGGGGCCGGCGATAAAGGCCGCGCCCTCTACCACGCGCAGGCCATTGAGGAGGTCATACATGGGCCGGTTCCCCCAGCTTGACCAAGGTACGACCCAGATTGTCGCCGCTGAACAATCCGTTGAAGGCGGCCAGCGCGTTTTCGATGCCTTCATGCACCGTCTCGGCCTGACGGATCAGGCCTGCCTCGTGCCAGGCGATCATGTCGGCCATGAATTGCGGCTCCAGATCCTTGTGATCCAGCACGATGAAGCCTTCCATGCGGATGCTCTTGGTCATCAGCATGGTCAGGTTTTTGGGCACCGTGGGCGCATCGGTGACGTTATATTGCGAGATCATGCCGCAGATGGCGAAGCGCGCGAATTTGTTGGCAAGAGCCAGCGCAGCCTGCAGGTGATCGCCGCCGACATTCTCGAAATTGACGTCGATGCCCTTGACCCCCAAGGCTTTCACCTCGCGGGCGAGAGCCTTGGTCAGATTGGGTTCGGCCTTGTAATCAATCGCCGCATCGACGCCCACCGTGTCGAGCAGGAAGGCTTTCTTGCGCGCCCCGCCCGCTGCGCCAATGACCTTGCAGCCCTTGATCCGCGCGATCTGGCAGGCGATCGAACCCACCGCGCCCGATGCCGCCGAAACAAACACCACATCGCCTTCGCGCAAGGCGGCAATGCGGATCAGCCCGGCATAGGCGGTCAGGCCCGTCGATCCGGCAAAGCCCAGATAGGCGGAAGGGGGCAGGGCATCACGATCACGCTGCTCCAGCGCGGCGGCGGGGGCGTTGAACACCTCGCGCCAGCCAAGGCGGGAAAAGACCAGATCGCCGGGTTTGAAATCGGGATGCTGGGACGCAATAACCTCGCCAATCGCTGGCCCCTCCATCGGCGCGTCCAGCGCGAAGGGCGGGACGTAACTGGGCGCATCGCTCATCCGCCCGCGCATGGCCGGATCGACCGCCATGAACAGGTTGCGCACCTGCACCTCGCCCGCAGCTGGGGGCGGCACGTCGCGCGCGACAAGCGCAAAATCCTGAGCCACCGGCGCTCCAACGGGTCGGCGGATGAGGTGAATCTCTCGCGATTGCATCGTTCAATATCCGTTGAGGCGCGCCCAGCGTTCGCGGTGGAAAGAGGAGGAACCATAGGCCTGTTCGGCCACGCGGGACCGTTTGAGATAGAGGCCCGCGTCATGCTCATGCGTCATGCCGATGCCGCCGTGCAACTGCACCATTTCGCATGTGATGCGATGGGCGGTTCCATTGGCCATCGCCTTGGCCAGCGAGGCGAGCGAGGGCAATTGCGGATCATCGGCATCAATGGCGGCCAGCGCGGCCTCGACCGCCGAACGGGTGAGCTGCAATTCCCCGAACATCTCCGAGGCGCGATGCTGCAGCGCCTGAAACGATCCGATCAATTGGCCGAACTGGACCCGGGTTTTGAGATAATCCAGCGTGGTTTCAAACGCCTGCGTGGCAAGGCCGAGCAATTCGGCAGCCTGTCCCACATAGGCGCGGTCGAGGATGGCGGACAGGAGGGCATCGCCATGGCCCAGAACCGCATCATCGCCCAGCAGCACCCCGTCAAAGCGCAGCAGGGCCGGGCGGCGGGCGTCGATCTGATCCAGCGGTTCGCGGGTCAAACCGGCGGTATCGGCGGGTACGAGGAACAGCATGGTGGCATCCTCCCCGCGCGCGGCCACGATGAACAGGTCCGCGCCCATGCCATCGGCCACCGGGCGTTTGATACCATCCAGCCGCCAGCCATTGGCAACCCGCGTGGCGGTCAGTGCGAGTGTATCGGGCGCATGATGCGCGCCTTCATCCACCGCCAGCGTGCCGATAATCGAACCATCGGCCAGACCCGGCAGCCATGCGCTTTGCTGCGCAGCATTTCCGCCAAGGCGCAGGGCGCTGACCGCAATCATCGCACTGCTCAGCAAGGGCAGGGGCGAGAGCGTGCGCGCCAATTCCTCCAGCACGAAGCCGAGGCTGAAAGCGCCGAAATCGCTGCCGCCATGCGCCTCGGGGACGAGGATGCCGCTCCAGCCCATCGCTGCCACTTCACCATAGGCGTCGCGGTCAAAGCCGGTGGTGGCGTCCTTGCGTCCTCCGCCGCTGTGGTCATACAATCCGCGCGCCACGCTCACCGGCATCCGGTCGCGAACCCATTGCGACACCATGTCTTTGAGCATGGTCTGTTCTTCGTTCAACACGGCCATCGCGCGCGTCCCCCTCAGCGATCCGGCAGGCCGAGCGAGCGCTTGGCCGTGATGTTGTTCTGGATTTCGTAGCTGCCGCCATAGATCGAGAAGGCCTTGGAGTGCAGCAGCGCGCGGGTGGCCTCGCGCGCATCGGCCGGATAGGCATCGCCCGACCAGCCAAGGCCATCGGCCCCCAGCACCTCGACCAGCAATTCGGCGCGGCGCTGGACAATGCCCGACCACAGGTTCTTCAGCGTGGACACGCCATTGCCGGGGCCGCCGTTGCGCGCCTCCTCGTTAAACCTGCGCACGGTTTGCAGATAGGCCGCATGGCGCATGGCATTATGCACGATGCGCGCGCGCGCATCCGCATCCGCAATCCGCCCCTCCTCATCCGTACCCAGCATCGCATGGGCGATGGGGGCCAGCGGGGTCACATCGGTCTTGACCTCGGACAGGCTGGAGCGTTCAAATTGCAGCAGGCGCTTGGCGATGTTCCAGCCCTGATTGACCGCGCCGACCAGATTGCCCTTGGGCACTTTCACATCGTTGAAGAAGACTTCGCAGAAATGGGTCGATCCGCTGATCAGGACGATCGGGCGCGCCTCGACGCCGGGCGATTTCATGTCGATCAACAGGAAGCTGATGCCGCCATGTTTGACGCTGGTGTCGGTGCGCACAAGGGCAAAGCACCAGTCGGCCTGATCGGCGCCCGAGGTCCAAATCTTCTGGCCCGATACCACCCAATGGTCGCCCGCATCGACGCATTTCATTTGCAGCGAGGCAAGGTCGGATCCCGCGCCCGGCTCGGAAAAACCCTGACACCAGCGCAGTTCATGGGTGGAAATGCGGGGCAGATGTTGCAGCCGCTGCTCTTCCGTGCCGAATTCCAGCAGCGTCGGGCCCAGCATCATCGTGCCATAGGAACGGATCGGGTTGAATGCGCCGATGGCGGACAGTTCCTGCGCGATGATCTTGGCCTGTGCGGGCGAAAGTCCGGCCCCGCCATAGGCCTTGTCCCATGTCGGCGTGCCCCAGCCTTTGTCGGCCATCGCTTTGCGCCAGGCCTGAAAATCCTTGCTGGCGGCGGCGGCATGGGCATCCCCCTGAAAGATCAGCCCGTTCACGCCTGTCAGCGCCGGCGGGAAGTTGGCGGATAGCCAATCGCGGACCTCCTGTCTGAATTGCTGGTCTTCCATCATCCCGCCCGGTTTTTGTTGTGAATCTGTTTCGGGGCCGGTCGCGGCCGGCTCTGCTTCGATGTTGATCTGTAAGCGATGCGGAGACGCTAGGCTAGTGATATTTTGCATTGCAGGGCAGAATTGAGATAAAATTTTCATTCATCGCCGGGGCGAAATCTGCGCCTATGGTAAGGTTTTAGGGCGGTAGTTTTTGGATTCTAGTTCCATAAAATAATGAAATATAGTCATATAATTGATATGCGAATGCCGCCGATTGACAGCTTCATGGAATAACGTAACTGTACCGTAGTGCAATTTTGATGGGGCGCACACAAAGTGGCGCGCCCGATTCCAAAGAGGCTGCCTTTCATGAGCGATTCCCAAACCTGCGTCCTCTTTGCCCTGGAGGATGGCATCGCACGCATCGTCCTCAACCGCCCGGATCAGTTGAATGCGATTACGGTGGGGATGCATCAGAGGCTGGCCGAAATTCTCGACGAGATCGAGGCCTGCGCGGATCTCCGGGTGGTTCTGCTGACCGGGGCAGGGCGTGGCTTTTGCGCGGGGCAGGATCTGGGCGAAAGGCCGGTCGAACAGGAAGGGCCGCTCGATCTGGGGGAGAGTATTGAGCTGCGCTATAATCCGCTGATCCGGCGTCTGGCGCGTTTGCCGGTGCCGCTCGTCTGTGCGGTCAATGGTGTGGCGGCGGGGGCGGGGGCGGCGCTGGCGTTGATGGGCGATATGGTGATTGCGGCGCAATCGGCCAGCTTTATCCTTTCCTTCGCCAGGATTGGCCTGATGCCTGATTGCGGAATGAGCTGGCTGCTGCCCCGCCTGATCGGCCAGCCTCGCGCGCTGGGCATGGCGATGACGGGTGAACGCATCAGCGCCGCCCGCGCGCAGGAATGGGGCATGATCTGGCAATGCGCGCCCGACGAGGATTTTATCGAGCATGTCGACGCGCTGGTCTCCTCGCTGGCCGCCGCGCCGACGCGGGGGATCATGGCCGCGCGTGATGCGATTCGGCAAAGCTGGGCCCGTGATTTCGACGCCCAGCTCGACATTGAGCGCGATGGCCAGCGCCGCCTTGGCCATACCCAGGACTACCGCGAGGGCGTCAGCGCCTTTCGCCAAAAACGCCGCCCACAGTTTCGCGGCTGTTGATCTGCGTTAAACGTTGACCTGATTTAAAAATTGCACGAAGGTGCATTTATTGTGCCGTCCATAAGGCCTCATGGGAGAGTTTTCGTGTCTGACGCAAATGTGGCCGAAGGCCCGATCTATCCGCGCGCGCCCATGGCATGGCTGACGGTGGCGATCCTTTTTGTGCTGTATATCCGCTCGCTGGCGGACCGTTATCTGATGGCGCTGATGGTCGAACCGATCAAGCAGGGTCTCCACCTTTCCGACACGCAATTCAGCCTGCTGCAGGGTCCGGCCTTTGCAGTTTTCTACTGCCTCTGCGCCATTCCGGTGGGGCTGATGCTGGATCGTTACAGCCGCCGCTGGGTGCTGTTCTTCTGCATCCTGCTGTGGAGCGCGGGGGCGGGGGCCTGCGGTTTTGCCGGGGGCTTTGCCATGTTGATGGCCGCGCGCGCGCTCGTCGGCGCCGGCGAGGCGGGCTATACGACCGGTGCCTATTCGATCATCGGCGACAGTTTTCCGCCCTCACGGCTTTCGCTGGCCATGGCGGTGTTTGTCATGGGCGGGGTGATGGGGGCGGGCATCGTCTTCTTGCTGGGCGGGCCGCTGGTCGGCTTTGTGCTGGAAGGCGGCATCTCGCACTGGCCGATGATGGGCCATTTCGCTCCTTGGCAGCAAGCCTTTGTCATCACCGGCATTCCGGGCATGGCCTTTGCTTTCCTCGTCTTCCTTTTCCCCGAACCGCGCCGCCGCCAGCAGGCCGCCGTCTCCGCGCTCGAAGGCTATCGTGAGGCGTGGCGCTTCATCATGACCTATCCGCGCTGTTTCAGCGGGATCATCTTCGGCATCGGCTTCGTCTATACCGTCACCATCGCGCTGCAGATCTGGAGCCCGACCTTCCTCACCCGCGTCCATGGCTGGAAACCGGGGCAGATCGGTCTGGCGATGGGCGTGGCGCAATTGCTCGCCGCGCTCAGCCTGCCGGTGCATGGTTGGGTGGTGGATCGGTTGTATAATGCCGGCTATCGCGATGCGCATCTGCGCTGGTGCCTGATCACGCTGGTGCTGGCTGGGCCGCTGGCAGTGGCGGCCTATCTGGTCAGCAACCCCTATGCCACGGTTGTGCTGTTCGGCCTTTATATGACCTGCATCCATTCGACCTCTTCGATGGGCCCCGCCTCGGTGCAACTTGTCACGCCTACTGCCTTGCGCGGCCGGGTGACGGCGATTTTCGTGCTGATGACCGGGTTGATCGGCATGGCGCTGGGCACATTCCTTGTCGGCTTTGTTACCGACAAAGTGTTGGGCGACCCGGCCAAAGTCGGGCTTTCGATGGTGGCTCTGGTGGTGTCCGGCCTGATTCTCGCGGCGGGATTTTTTGCCCATGGCTGTGCAGGCGTGCGCCGTTTGCTGGCCGCGCGGGCGGAGTAAACCGGGGGACTGTGTAAATATCTCCCGATTTCATGGGGCTGGCGCGCATTGTGATATTTATCCGTCAGCCCTGATGATTGTGCATAGGGATGCAAATTTGCATTGACTGGCAAAATTCTCCGGCCTACAAATTCTGCAACATAGGGCAAAAAGCGAGGCGTTGGACTTCGCGGGCTTTTATGGGAGGTTGGGATGCGAATTCATACCATGTCCGTATTGTTGGCCGGGACGGCGCTGGCCGCCGCGTTTCCGGGGGCCGCCAGCGCCGCCGATGAACCCAAAGCCGCCGACATCATCGTCACCGCCACGCGCATCGTGCGCGACGGCTATACCGCGCCCACGCCGGTGACGGTCGCCTCGGCCGAAGAACTGGCCAAGGCCACGCCGACCAATATTCCCGATGCGCTCAACAAACTGCCCAATTTCCAGAACTCGCTGGGGCCGGGCAAGTCGGCGAACAATTTCTCGGCCATTCCGATCCATGGCAATATCCTCAACCTGCGCGGTCTGGGCACGCCCACGGCCAACCCCAAGGGGCCGCTGCGTACCCTTATCATGGTCGATGGCGTGCGCGTGGCGCCCACCGAATATATCGGCACCATCGACACCAACGTCATCCCCAACCTGCTGGTTCAGCGCGTGGACGTGGTGACGGGCGGCGCTTCGGCGGCGTGGGGTTCGGACGCGGTGGCGGGCGTCGTCAACTTCGTGCTCGACAAGAAGTTCGTGGGCCTGAAGGGAAATCTTCAGGCGGGCACATCGCAGCGCGGCGACAATAACAACCAGCGCATCGGTCTGGCCTTTGGCACCAAATTCGCGGGCGACCGCGGCCATCTGCTGCTCTCGGCTGAATATTACAACAATGACGGCATGCTGCGCGATGCGCGCAAGGCGGGCCAGAACGGCTATGCCTGGGTCGGATCGACGCCGGGCTGCGTCAACACCACGTCTGATGCCACCGCCTGTTCGCCGGGCGGCTCGCTCAACCCGTATAAGCAGGCCGGCAATGTGCTGATTTCCTCGGCCTCGACCTATGGCAAGCTCTATAATGGCGCTACGCCGCTGGGCACCAAGCTGAATGCCGACGGCACGGTCTCACCCTTCAACACCGGCACGGCCACGGGCAGCGCGGGCATCCAGATCGGCGGGGATGGCTATACGATCCCGGCGCATACCACCGCGATCGCGCCCTCCAAGACCTATCAGAACTTTGGCCGCCTCAGCTTCGATTTCAGCGACAATTTCAGCGCCTTCACGCAGATGATCTATTCGCGCACCGAAATTGCCTATGACGCAATGGCCAACACGCTGGTTCAGGGCAGCCCGACCGCGACGATCTATGCGGGCAATCCCTATATTCCTGCCTCGCTGGCCTCGACGGTGGCGACCAACGGTTCGGTGGGCATTGCGGCCTATTATTCGGACAATCAGACCAGGGTGCGCGAAACCACCGATTTCATCCAGTCGACCTCGGGTATCGAGGGCAAGTTTGGCGGGTGGAAGGTCAGGGCCGATTACACCCATTCGGAATCGACCCATAACATGACCCAGTCGGGCCTGTGGGACTGGAAGAAGTTCTTTGCTGGAGTCGATGTCGTCTCGGTGGGCGGTACGCCCACTTGCCGCGTGCTGACCGATCCGACGGTCGCCGCGCAATATGCCGGGTGTCAACCGATCAACCTGTTTGCAGGCAATCCGGCCGTGTCCAGCCCGGCGGGCTATGCCTATGCCACGGGCACCTCGCAATATCGCGCGCGCTTCAAGCATGACTCGATCACCGCCAGCATCAGCGGCAGCCCCTTCAGCCTGCCCGCAGGCCCGGTCGACATCGTGGTGGGCGGCGAATATCGCAAACAGAGCATGACGCTGACCAGCAATGCCGACCCGGCCAATCTGGACACGGCGGCCAAGAAGGCGGCCTATTTCGCGGGGCTGCGCGGGGTGCAATCGGCCTCGCTCTATTACTGGCTGACCAATGTGGGCACGGCCAATGGCTCGATGGATGTCAAGGAAGCCTTTGGCGAAATCGCGGTGCCGCTGCTGAAAGACGCCCCGCTGGCCCAGCAGCTCAGCCTGAACGGCGCGGTGCGTGTGACCGATTATTCGACCTCGGGCACGGTGACGACATGGAAGGCGGGCGGCACCTGGAAGCCGGTCAGCGACTTCCTGCTGCGCGCCACCTATTCGCGCGATATCCGCGCGCCCAACCTTTATGAACTCTATCGCGGCGACACCAGCGGCATCGGCATCGTGCTCGACCCGGTCACGGGGCTGAACCAGAACGCATCGACCGTATCGGGCGGCAACCCCAAGCTGAAGCCCGAAGTGGCCAAGACGCTGACCATCGGCGGCGTGTTCACCCCCAGCTTCCTGCCGGGCTTCAGCATGTCGGTCGACTTTTACAAGATCGACATGACCGGCGCCATCGACGCGCTGACCGCGCAGCAGATCCTCAATATCTGCGGCACGGCGGGCACGGCGCCGGAATGTTCGCTGATCTCGCGGCCCAATTCGACCTCGTTCCCCTCGATGGTGCGGATCACGGAATCGAACATCTCGTTCCTGAAGACGCAGGGCGTGGATATTGACGCCAGCTATCGCCGTCAGGTCGGAAAGGGCGCGCTGGGTATCCGCCTCTATGCCAACTATCTGGGCCAGTTCGACACCCAGCTCTATGCCGGACAGCCGGTGGTGCATTATGCCGGGGCCAATGTGGTGGGTTCTAACCCCGTGTCCTATCCGCGCTGGCGCGGGTCGCTCTCGGTCGATTACACGGTCGGGCCGATCGGCATCAACATTGCCGAACAGTATATCGGTTCGATGAACCGCTTCCTCAATGCGTCAGCGCCCAATCTGTCGAACTTTGTCGGTGGTTCGGTGCCCGCCTATATGTACACCGACCTTTCGGTGCGGGCGCGCATTCCCCATGGTGCGGGCGGCTATTTCGAAGTGTTCGGTACGGTCAACAACCTGTTCGACACGGATCCGCCGATCATTCCGGGCATCACGCCGGGCGTCAATCTGGCCACCAATATCTCGACCTATGACATGATCGGCCGCGCCTTTACGGCGGGGGTCCGCTTCAAGTTCTAAGGTCTGCCTGAAGGAAACTGTCCGGCCGCGTTCATCATCGGATGGCGCGGCCGGATCTGTATGAGGGACATGTCCATGCTGCGCTGGCGTTCGATGCTGTTTGCCCCTGCCGACCATGCGGAACGCTGCGCCAAGGCGGCGCGGGCGGGGGCCGATGCGGTGATCCTCGATCTGGAGGATGCGGTGGCGCCCGGCGCCAAGCCCGCGGCGCGCGCGGCATTGGCCGGGGCGGTGGCGGATGTGCGGGCGCAGGGCGTGGCGGCCACGGTGCGGATCAACGCGCCATGGATGATGGCGGTGGAGGACATTCGCGCGGCGGCGGCCGCCGGGGGTGATGCGATCGTGGTGCCCAAGGCGGAATGTCCGCATGACCTTGGTGTGATCGCCGCGATGGTGGCCGAATTGCGGGGTGAGGCTCTGCCCATCATCGCGCTGATTGAAAGCCCGCTGGGCGTGGCGCGGGCGCAGGCGATGGCCGATGTGCCCTGCGTGGCCGGTCTGGCGCTGGGGACCGAGGATTTCTCTCTGGCGATGGGGGTGGAGCCGACTACCGCCGTGCTCGACCTGCCCGCGCGGCAATTGGCTATGGCGGCGGCGGGGCGGGAGCTGATGGCGCTGGCGGTGCCTTTCTCCATCGCGCGTTTCCGCGAGGAGGAAGCCTATCGCGCCATCGCGGGCGAGGCGGCGGCTTACGGCGTCAATGGCGCGATCTGTATCCATCCCAAGCAGGTGGCGGTGGCCAATGCGGTCTTTGGCCTTTCCCCCGCCGCACGCGAGGAGGCAGAGCGCATCTGGGCGGCTTGGGACGAGGCGCGGGCGCAGGGCCTCTCGGTGGTCACGCTCGACGGGCGGATGATCGACCTGCCCGTGGCGGAACGGGCCAGAAAGGCTCTGGCCCGCCCTTGATGGATCAGTTCGTTTTGATCCACACGCCCTTGGTCTGCAGATAGGCGTCAATATGCTCATGGCCGCCCTCGCGGCCAAATCCGCTCATCTTGTATCCGCCGAAGGGCACCGCCGGGTCCATCGCGAAATAGTGGTTGACCCAGACCGACCCGGCCCGGATGCGCCTGACCGCCGACATGGCCTTGTCGATGTCCTTGGTCCACACCCCGCCCGCCAGGCCGAAACGCGTGGCATTGGCCCGCGCGATCACCTCGTCAAACGTGTCGAAAGGCATGATCGAGGCGACGGGGCCGAAGATTTCCTCACACGCAATGCGCATATCGTCGCGCACATCGGCAAAGACCGTGGGGGCCACCCAATAGCCCTTGTCCAGCCCACCCGCCGTCACGCGCCCGCCGCCGGTAATCAGCCTTGCGCCCTGCTGCGCGCCCAACGCAAGGTAATCGGAAACGCGGTCGAATTGCTTCCCCGACACGATGGGGCCGATCTGCGTGGCCGGATCGAGGCTGAGGCCGACCTTCAGCCCATCGGCGAAAGCGGCAAAGCGCCCGACGAATTCCTCATAGGCCGGGCGCTCGACATAGATGCGCGTGCCCGCCGCGCAGACCTGCCCGCTATTGTTGAACACGCCCATGGCCGAGGCGGGGATCGCCGCATCGAGATTGGCGTCGGCAAAGATGATATTGGGCGATTTGCCGCCCAGTTCCATCGTCACCTTTTTGAACGTCCGCGCCGAAGCCTCGACAATCCGCGCGCCCGTAGGGCCTGATCCGGTAAAGGCCACCTTGTCCACATCGGGATGGGCCGAGAGCGCGGCGCCGGTTGCCCCCGCGCCCGTCACCACATTGACGACGCCCGGCGGCACGCCCGCCTCATGGCAAAGTTCGGCAAAGCGCAGGGCGGACAGGCCCGCATCCTCGGCGGGTTTCAGCACGATGGTGCAGCCCGTGGCCAGCACCGGCCCGATCTTCCACGCCGCGCTGAACAAAGGCCCGTTCCACGGGATGATCGCGCCGACCACGCCGATGGGTTCGCGCAGAGTATAGGACAGCAGGTCGACCGGGAAGGAATTGCCCAGTGTCTGGCCATAAATTGCCGTGGCCGCCCCTGCGAAATGGTGGAGAGAACGCTTCAACATGCCGCGAAGCCCGCGCGAGGCGGTGATCGGGCGGCCCATTTCCAGCGTGTCGAGCATGGCCAGATCATCGCATTCGGCATCGACCAGTTCGGCCAGCTTGAGGATCACCGCCTGCCGCTCGGCCGGTTTAAAGCGGCTCCACGGGCCTTCAAAGGCGGCGCGGGCGGCGCGCACCGCGCGGTCCACATCGTCCTCTCCGGCCAGCGCCAGTTGCGCCACCAGCTCGCCGGTCGAGGCGCTGATGCTGTTGAACGTCTCGCCCGAAAGCGCGTCCACCGCTTCGCCATTGATCAGCAGTTTTTTGCGCCCATCGCCCAGCCACGCGGGGCGGAAAGCGCTGATGCTGCTATAATCGGTCATGTCTGGCATCCTCTTGGATCTTTGGCGGATCATAGGCACATTTCTGCACATGAGGTCAATAATAAAACGTGGCAGGCGGTTTGCGCCCCGCCGCGCCCTATGGCATGGCGGGATCGGAAAAGAGAGGAACCATGGCCGACCCAGCGCCCCTGTTCAATGCGGCCAAACGCCACCTGCTGTTGACAGCCGAGCGGCTGTTTGCCCAGCGCGGATGCGAGGGCGTGTCGCTGCGCGAGATTGCGCAGGCGGCAGGATCGCGCAACAACAATGCCGTGCAATATCACTTCGGATCGCGTGAGGGGCTGATGGCCGCGATCCATGTCTGCCGCGTGGGCGATATGGAGGCAATGCGCGAGGCGATGCTGGCGCGGGCCGGGGCGGAAGGGCTGCTGGGCGACTCGCTGACCTTGCTGCAAATCCTGTGCCTGCCGCATCTGGCGCTTAAAGATGAGGATGGCAGCCATCCCTATGCCGGGTTTCTGGTGCATTATGTGATGCGCCACTGGCGCGCGCCCGATGCCGATGCTGCGGTGGGGGCGGGCGGGGTCGCCCCGGCGCAAAGGCGGGTGGTCGAGCTGATCGCGGCGACTTTGGGCGATCTGTCCCCCGCCTTCATCCGTTCGCGCAGTATGTTGGCGCTGATGCTTTTCCTTAACGCGCTGCTGCGCCACGATCATGTCGATCGGCAATTGGGCGTCCCGGCCCTGCTGGAGGACGCGCTGCGCAGCGCCCATGCGGCCCTGCGCCAGAGCGATGCAGGGCGCGCGCCTTTGCTCTTTGCCGATATGTTGGCGCTCTAACCCCCGATCTTCACCGTCACCGCGCGCAGGGTTCCGGTAAAGCGGCTGCTGGCCACACTATAGGACGGATCGACCGGCGAGATCGTGTCCTGCCCAATGTCGAAACCCTCGGTGTGCGAGATGACCTGCGCAAAGGTGCGGGGGATGCGCCCGCCACCCACCGGCGCGCCATCGAGGAGCAGCGTGACATTGCCGCCACTGGTCGCCGCCTCCTTGTCGAGGGCAAAACGCATCTCCAGCCGGTGCGCGCCTGCGCCAATGGCCTTGGTTGCGGCGATGCGGGTCATATTGGCCGGGGTGAGGTTATAGGTGAAAACCGGGCAGCCATGGTCGAGATAGAGGCTGTATCCGCCAAAGCGCCCGCCTTGGGCCGCGATCACGCCCCCAAGGACGCCATCGCCGGTGGTCAGGTCTGCGCTGATGGTGAAGGAGTGGCCGACCGTGGGCGGCGCGGCGCTTTCGGCAATATCGGTGATCGGCATCGTATAGGTGAAACTGGTGCGGCCAGTACTGGGGTCGGGGCGGCCCTTTTGTCCGCCATCGGGGCTGTGGATGGGCAGGATCTTGGCCTTTGCCGCCTCGGCCCAGAATGTCGCCTTCATCCGCTCCAGCCGCGCCGGTTCGGCCGCGGCAAGATCATGGGCCTCGCTGAAATCCTTGTCGATATTGTAGAGTTCCCATTGCCGGTTTTCGACCGCGACGCGGGGCGGGGGCGTGCGCTCCCAAGGCGTCACCATGGGCTTGGTCGCAGCGACCCAGCCGTCCTTATAGAGGCTGAGGTTTTCCGCCATGGCAAAGACCTGCATGGTGCGGCGTGATGGGGCGGCGGGCTGGTCCAGCGTATAGCGCGCGCTGATGCCGGTGATCGGTTGCTGGGGCACGCCGTTGAACACATCGGGGGGGGCGATCCCGGCCACGTCCAGCAAGGTCGGCATGATGTCGCTGACATGCAGAAACTGGGACCGGATCGCGCCCGCATCGGCAATATGATGCGGCCATGAAACGACCATCCCGTTGCGCAGACCGCCGAAATGCGAGCCATAGCGCTTTGACCACTGAAACGGCGCATTGAGCGCCCAGCCCCAGCCGCCGGGATAGAGATTATAGGCATTGCGCCCGCCGATATCGCCCATATGCGCGATGGAGCGGGCCAGATCCTCCTTCACGCCCGAGAGCGGCGATTGTTCGTAAAGCTTGCCGTCGAAACTGCCCTCGGCGCTGGCGCCATTGTCGCCCTGGATATAGATGATCAGCGTGTTGTCATAGGTGCCGCTGTCCTTCAGGCTCTGGATCACGCGGCCCACCTGATCGTCGGCATAGGCGAGCGATGCGGCATAGGCCTCCATATAGCGGGCGTAGAGGCGCTGCTGGTCGGGCTTCAGGCTGTCCCAAGCGGGCAAGGTGGCTGGGCGAGGCGGGGCCTGCGTATCGGCGGGGATCGTGCCCAGCGCCTTTTCGCGGGCGAAGATTTCATCGCGCAGCGCGTCCCAGCCCTTGTCGAACCGGCCCTTGAATTTGGCCAGCCATGCCGTAGGTGCATGGTTGGGCGCATGGGCCGCGCCGGTGGCGTAATAGGCGAAGAAGGGGCGGTCGGGCGTGTTGGCCTTTTGCTCGGCAATCCAACGGATCGCGTGATCGGCCAGATCGCTTTCCAGATGGTATCCGGGGCGATTGACATCGGGATGGGCGGGGCGGGTGTTTTCCACCAGCGAGGGTTCGAACCCCGAGGAATCCGCGCCGAGGAAGCCGTAGAAATAGTCAAACCCCAGCCCGGTCGGCCAGCGGTCGAAGGGGCCCGAGGCGCTCATTTCCCATTCGGGCGTGATATGCGATTTGCCGAACATCGCCGTCGAATAGCCCCCTGCGCGCAGCAGGGCGGGCAGGGCGGCGGCGCTTTTGGGAATGACGCTGTTATAGCCTTCATAGCCGGTCGCCCAATTGGCGACATAGCCCATGCCGACCGCCTGCGGATTGCGCCCGGTCAGCAGCGCGGCGCGGGTGGGCGAGCAGATGGCGGTGGTGTGAAAGCGGTTATAGCGCAGCCCTTCGCGCGCCAGAGCGTCGAAAGTGGCGGTCGGGATCGGGCCGCCAAAGGCGCTGGAGGCGCCAAAGCCGACGTCATCGGTCATGATGAGCAGGATGTTGGGCGCCGTTTTCGCCGCGCGCACCGGCTGCGGCCAGACGGGGGCCGAGGATTCCGCCGCCGAGATGCCATAGGTGGGCGCTTGCGCGAGAGCGTAGGCGGGCGTCAGAAGCGATGCGGTCAGCAGGGCGGATTGGAGGCGGAGGCCGCGCATGATCTTCTCCCGAACCGGGGTCCGATGCGCCGGTTTCGGGGGGAGATTATGCCTGTCAATTTTGCACGTCAATATAAATTAAGTCGTATGACTTAATTCTCGCGCCGCCGCTCGCGCCGTTGCTTCAGATCAGTTGGGTCTTGGGCAGTTGCACGACCATCCCATCCATCGCGTCGGTCACGGGGATCTGGCACGAGAGGCGGCTGCCGGATTGCGGTTCGGCGGCAAATTCCATCATCGCCTCTTCTTCCTCGCTGGCCGGGGACAGGCGGGCGAGCCAATCATCGGGGATCACCACCTGACAGGTGGCGCAACTGCAAGCCCCGCCGCAATCGGCCAGAATGCCGCGTAGGCCATTCTTGACCGCGCCCTCCATCAGGCTCCAGCCCTGTGGCACATCGACCACCTGATCGGTGCCATCGGCAAGGCGATAGTTGATCTTCGCCATCAATCCTCTCCGATGCTCAGCGCTCGTTCGGGGCAGGCGCGGGTGGCGCGGCCTGCCAGCGCTTCCTGCCCTGGCGGCACAAGGATGTCGCCGGGCAGGACATAGCCTTCGTCATCCAGTTCGAACAAGTCCGGCGCTAGCGCCCAGCAGCGCGCATGGCCGGCGCATTTCTCGCGGTCTACCTTGATAATCATCGCCATCAACTCCAGTCGAGCACCAGATTTTCCACGCCAAAGACAAAGCCGCCGAAGGTGACGGGGGCGGTGCCTTCCTTGATGCGGAAGGGCGGGATGCGGGCGAACCATTCATTGAGCGCGATGATGATCTCGCGCCGCGCCAGATGCGAGCCGAGGCAGCGGTGGGGGCCATAGGAGAAGGCGGTGTGACGATTGTCCTCGCGATTGAAATCGATCGTGTTGGGATCGGGAAATTCGGCCGGATCGCGGCTGGAGGCCATCGAGGGGCAGGAGACCAGATCGCCCTTTTTGATCGGGCATCCGCCCAGATCCATGTCGCGCGTGGCGGTGCGGATCGGGGTGACGCTGGGGAAGGCGCGCAGCATTTCCTCGACGGCGCTGGGCATGATCGCGGGATCGTCGCGCAATTCCTGTTGCCGGTCGGGGTTGCGGGCGAGGAAATAGAGGTCGAGGCCAATGGCGGTGGCCACCGTATCCAGACCGCCGATGAAGAGCAGCACGGCAATCGAGCGGATTTCCTGATCGGTCAGGGGGCGGCCTTCGACCTGCGCCTGCACCAGAAAGGTCATGAAATCATCGGCCGGTTCTTCCTTGCGCTGGGCGATCATGCCTTCAAGGAAATTCAGTATCTTATGTGCGGCGGCTGTGCGTTCGGCGGGTCCCATATGCAGCAATTCATTGGCCCAGCCGACAAATTCCATCAGCCGGTCATCGGGAATGCCAAGGAAGGCGAGGAACACGCTGACCGCCAGCGGGAAGGCGAATTCGGTCATCACCTCGGCCGATGTGCCGCGCGCCTTGAGGCCCTCGATCAGTTCAACCGCCTTGGCCGTGACGAAGGGTTCGAGCGCCGCCACCCGCTTTGGCGAGAGCAGCGGGTTGAGCATCGAGCGATATTTGCCATGTTCGGGCGGGTCGAGTTCGAGCGGGATCACCGGCCAGTCCTCGCCGATGGCCGAGGAGAAGATGCGGCGATAGGAGGAATAGCTTGCGCCGTCCTGAAGCACATTGCGCTGTTCCTCCGCCGTGGTGACGATCCATGCGCCCTGCCCGTCGCGGGTGGTTTCGGGGGCATAGAACACCGATGGCCCATCGAGCAATTTGGCCACCGCGGCAAAGGGGTCGCCAAAGGGAGTGGGGCGCATTTCGGGCGATTTGTACAGGTTGAAGGCCCCCACGCAGTGTGCGGGGACGTGATCGGGCACCTTAGGCTGACTCGCCATGGCAATCCTCCAATGTTCTGTTCTTTGGACAGGCTATAGAATCCTGCACCTGAGTGCTAGATACAACAGATGTTTTATCTGTACAACGCCTGTTTTATCGCGCAGTCCTGTCGCACCATGAACGACCTTGCTCCACCTCCCACCGCCGCCGATCTGCGCCGCGCCGAAGTGATTGCCTGTGCGGCCCAATTGCTGGTCGAAGGGGGGCTGGGGGAAATCACCTTTCGCAATCTGGCGCGGCGGATGAATTGTTCGACCACCGTCATCAGCCATCATTTCCGCAACAAGGAAGAGGTGGTGCTGGAAACCTATCGCCATGTGAACGCGCGGGCGGCGGCGATGCGTGATGCGGCCCTGTCGGATCGGGCGCATGGGGCGGTGCGCGCCATCGAGGAACTCTTGCCCATCAGCCCGGCCCAGCGCGAAAATTGGGCGGCATGGCTGCATTTCTGGAGCGCGGCTTTGCATGACCCGGTGCTGGCCGCCGAACACGCGGTGGGCCTGTATCAGACGGTGGAGCGGGTGACGGCCTATCTGCGTTCAACCGGCATGGCGGATGATGCGGCGCAGGGCGCGGCGCAGGCGATCAGCAATGCGCTCTATGGCATCGCGATACAGGCGCTGTTCGACCGCGAGCATTGGGACGAGGCAAGGCTGCGACAGGAATTTCGCCGCACCACCGCCTATGCGCTGGGGCCGGACATGGCCGCCAGACAGGTTTAACTTTCCGCCAGAAAGGCCCGAATATCCTCCAGCACCGTGGGAAAGCGGTCATGGTGGAGCCAGTGGCTGGCATTCTCATATTCGATCAGGCGCGCATTGCGAAAATGGTTGATCCGCCCGTCCCGCCCCGGATTGGGCATAAAGGTGTTGCTGCCATGCAGGAACAGCATCGGGCAGGTCACGGCCTGCCACATGGCGATCACCTCCTCCTCCGGGAAATCCAGCACCGGCCAGATGTTGAGCCGGGGATCGAATTTCCAGCTGTAGGTGCCGTCATCATTGCTGCGCAGTGCGTGATGGGTCAGATGGCGGACCTGATCGTCGGAGAGATAGGGGTTCTTTTCCCGCATCCGGGCAAAGGCGTCCTCCTCGGATGCATAGCGCTTGTGATGGCGTTTGGCGGCTTCCTGATGCAGGCGGATCCAATTGGCGACGCGCGCGGCAAAGGGCTGGATCATCCGCTGTGAATTGCGCCCGCTCGACAGGGCCAGTCCCTCGATATTGACGAAGCGCGCGACCCGATCCGGGAAGATCCCGGCATAGCGCGTCGTCACCATCGCGCCCAGCGAATGGGCGCAGATGGTCAGCTTTTCCTGCCCAAGCGCATCGGCCAGATTGGCGAAATCCATCAGGAACGCGGCCATCGTGTAATCGGCGTCCGGCGACCATGCGCTGTTGCCATGTCCGCGCAGGTCGGGCGCGATCACCCGCCATTCCCCGGCCAATTCGCGCGCCAGCCAATCCATCGAACGCGCATGGTCAAATCCGCCATGTTGCAGCACCAGCACCGGGGCATTGGGATCGCCCCATTCCAGATAATGCAGGCGCAGGGTCTGGCTGATGAAATAGTTCGACCGGGGCCGGATGGAATCGGAGGACGACAGCTTGACCATGCATGCAGGTTTGGATCGCCCCGCACACATGGTCAATGGGCTTATGCTGTCGTCAGGCCAGGGCGCCGGCGGGCAGGACGATCGTGTTGAGCGAGTCCGCGGCCAGTTCCAGCGTCAGCGCCTTGCCGCCCAGCGCATAACGCACCTTCTGCTTTTGCCCCAGCGCGTTATTGGCGATCAGCACCACGCTGCCGTCGGGATTGCGGAAGGCGATATTGTCGTCAAAGCCAAGGAAGCTGTCGACCGAAAGCGCCCGCGCGCCCGGCTTCACATAGGAGGAGAGGTGGCGCATCAGCCAGTAATCGGGCGTCAGACGCCATGATTTCGCAACCGGATCGACCACGATCAGGCTGTTCTGAGGCCAGCCCCAAGGTGAGAGCCCGCCCGTGGGCAGCGCGGCGTTCCAGTAATCCCACGCGCTCGCGCCAAATTCGATATAGCGGCGCAGATTGGCCCAGCCATAGCGCGCATAGTGCCAGTCATTGGCCGAGGTGCCGCATTCCCATTCGGTGGCCCAGATTTCCATCTGCGGATATTGCCGCGCGATCTGGGGCAGGGCGCGCTTGCCGTCCCATTGCACGCCCACGCCCTTGATGACCGAGGCCGCCTTGGGGTCGGCCAGCACCGCGTCGAGCATCTCGACCTTGCCGCGCTCCAGCGTGCCGAAGAACACGCGCGCGCCCACCTTGTCCATCTCGCGGCCAAGGAAGGGCAGGAAACGCGCCAGCCCCTGCGGCGTCCACGTGCAGGAGGCATAGGGCTGGGCCGAGTTGAATTCATTCTGCGGCATCACCGTGCCGATGGTGATGCCCGCCTTGGCGTAATCCTCGACATAGCGGCGGAAATAGCGCGCATAGGCGTCGAAATAGCGGTCTTCCTGGATGAAGGAATCCTCGCCTTCCTTGCCGGTCTGATCGTCGCGGATGCCGGTTTCGGGCGTGCCGGGCCATGGTTTGGCCATGGCGTAAAACCCGTTCTTCTTCATCCAGCTTGGCGGGCTCCACGGGCTGGCCCAGATTTTGAGGTCGGGGTTAAAGCCCTGCGCCGCCTTGATATAGGGGATCAGCGTCTGCTGGTCATTGGCGGTGGAGAAGCTCTTGAGATCGAAATCCCCCGGCGTTTCGTCATAGGAATACCATTTGCGCGCAAAGTCATTGGCCCCCACCGGCGTGCGGCACAGGGTAAAGGCGGCCTGATCGGGCGCGAACAGCGTGGCCATCGCGGCATGGCGGTCGGCGGGCGAGAGATGCGAAAGCGCGACCCAGCCAAGCTCGTTAAAGCAGGCGCCAAAGCCCGCCATCGTCTGGCGCGGATTGGCCAGATTGATCGTCGCATCGGTGCCGAACAGGCTGGCCCGGCTGACTTCGGCCAGCGCGGGCACGCTCTGCTTTTGCCATGGCGCATCGGCCTGCGTGGAAAACCAGAGCGCGCCGGGCAGGGCGGGCGTTTCCACCGCGCGGGCGGCGACAGGGGCAACAGCCGTGGCCCCGATCAGGCCAAGCGCTGCGCGGCGGGAAACGGAAAGATCAGTCATGGTCGGGCACCTCGATCAGAATGCGGCGATAGCGGGTAAGGGCGGGCGTACCATTGTCGGTGACGGCAAGGATGACATGGGCCGTACGCACCGGCGGACATTTCATTTGCGGGAAATCCAGCCAACTCTTGGCGCAGCGCGCGGCGACCTTCACCGTGGCGCGTGCGGTGTTGCCATTGGCGATCTCCAGTGCGGGATTGGGCGATGCGCCGTCAAATCCGGCCTCGTCATAGGTGAACCAGCGATAGGTCAGCTTGTTGCCATCAGGATCGCGGCTGGCGGCGGCGTCCAGCGTGATGGACTGGCCGACTTTGGCCTTCAGCGCGATGGGCGCAAGGCCCGCGCTGCCGTTGACCACCGGCTGGGGCGCGTGGTTGGCCTTGGCGGGGGATTGGATGGTCCAGTCCATCCGCGCGGCGAAATCATTCTGAAACGCCTCGCGCCAGCGCCAGATCGTGGCCTGATCGCTGGTATGGTCGCCCACCGTGTCGGCGCTGGTCACGCGCATGAAGGCGTCGCCCCCCTGCGTCCAGATCTTGTGGCTCTCGCCCGCAGGCTGGCGCAGCACATAGCGTCCGCCCCAGCCGCCCCAATTGGGCTTGTCCTGCGCGTTCAGCCCATTGGTGATGAGGCCGAGGAAGGAGGACGTGTCGCCTTCCATGATGAACATATGGCGCGGATAGGCGGCGCCCAGCGGGCCTTTGGACCGGATGTTCTGATCCAGCCATTCGTTGGAGACGGGCGTGAAATCGGCCCCCGCGCCATTGCGGTAATATTTGTCGCCCGAAATGCCGGTCCATGTCGCGGCGGCATAATCGCCGCTGTCGGGGGAGGAGGGTGTGCCGATCCAGAACAGGCCGGGATAGGTGCGACGAAGCTGCGCGCCCGCATCGTCCTGATCGCTGATGGCGTAAACGCGCAGGCGGGCGACCAGCGCGTCGAATTCCCCTGCGGGCAGGGTCTTTTGCGCATGGCCCAGCGCTTCCGCCAGCGTATTGCCGCCGCCCCACAGGCCCACCCAGAGCGGGCGCGGATCGGGCCGCCGTGCCGCCTCGATCAGCGCCAGTGCGGCCGCCGAGGGATGGTCCATATCCACCGCCGCCATGCCATAGCCCTCGCGGCCCGCGTAAACGCGCTGGGCCATCGCCTCGCCGGTGGGATAGGCCGGATCGTGCAGGCGCAGATTGCCCGTCACCTTGCCATAGGCGTCGATCACCTTGTGCATGATCTCGGGGCTGACCTTTTCGCGCTGCCACACCGAAGTGGTGGCGCCAAGGCCCTCGATGTCGATCTCGTTTGAATAGAGCAGCAGGCGCACCAGCGACATCTGGTCGTCCGGCTCATTGCCGATGTCGGACAGGACGAAGAGGCGAGGATGAGGTTCTGCCGGGGCGGCGGCCTGAACCGCAGGCGCGGCGACCAGCAAAAGGGCAGCCGAGAGCATGGGCAAACGGGGCATCGCTTTCTCCTGTTTATGGCTGGCCCCGCCGGGATGAAGGGCGGGGCCAAGGCTCTTTCGGCCTTTGGGCTTATTACGGTTTCTTACGATTAGCCTTCGATTTTTACGACGACAACCGATTTTGCCGGAATATCGAGCAGCAATTTGCCGCCCGCGATCCGCCCGCCATTAAAAGGCGCGGGCGCGATCTCTTCCTTCTGCCCCGGCGTATTATGCGCGTCCAGCTTGGCCGCCGTCAGCACCTGCCCGGAAACCTTGGTTCCCTTCAGCCCGCCAAGGTCGAGCGAGAGCTTATAGCCCTTGTCCTTGTCGGCATTGGCCACCGCCACATAGGTCTTGCCGTCCTTGGCCTTGGCCGCGCTGACGGTAAAGGCGGGGAAAGATCCGCTCTCGGCCTTAAGCATGGGCGCGGGCGCATTCACCGGAATGAAGGTGGCATCCTGAAACGGCGTGTACATGGCAAAGGTGTAATAGGTTGGCGTCTTGGCCAATTTATCACCATCTGTCAGCAGCATGGCCTGAAGCACGTTCACCGCCTGGGCAATATTCGCCATCCGCACTCGGTCGGCATGGGCATGGAAGATATTCAGCGTGATCCCCGCCACCAGCGCGTCGCGCAACGTGTTCTGCTGATAGAGATGGCCCGGTTCCGTGCCGGGTTCGGTGCGATACCATGTGCCCCATTCATCGACGAACAGGCCGATCCGCTTTTTCGGGTCCACCTTGTCCATCACCGCCTCATGCCCGCGCAGGATCTCTTCCATGCGCGAGGCCTGATAGAGGATCTCGTTCCAGTGCGAGGCGGGAAAACCGGTGGCCATGGCGCTGTCGCGTTGCGCCCAGTCGCCATGCCACACGGTGTAGTAGTGCAGCGAGATGGCATCCATTTGCTCGCCTGCATTTTTCAGGACGACTTCCATCCATTTGGTGTCGTCATTGTTCGGACCCGATGCGACCCGGAGAGCCGAATTGTCATTATGCATATGGAAGGTTGCGCCGTTCTTGTGAAAGAAGGTTGCAAATTTCCGATATTCATTTGCGAAGTATTCCGGAGTCTGCGCGCCGCCGCATCCCCATGCCTCGTTGCCGATGCCCACGAAATCGACCTTGAAGGGCGCGGCATGGCCATTGGCGCGGCGCTCCTGCGCCAGCGTGTCCTCGCCCCTGGACGTCAGATAATCCATCCATTCGCGCATGACGGCGGGCGTGGCCGTGGCCATGTTGATGGCGACATAGGTGTCGGTGTTGATCTGCTCGGCAAAGTCGAAGAACTCGTGGGTGCCAAAGGCGTTGGTTTCCAATCCGCCCCACCAGTCATTCTTGCGCACCGGACGCTTGGCCGAAGGGCCGATGCCGTCGCGCCAGTTATAGATGTCGGCAAAGCACCCGCCCGGCCAGCGCACCACCGGCACCTTGATGGCTTTGAGCGCCTCGACCACGTCGCTGCGCATGCCGCGCGTGTTCGGGATCGCGCTGTCCGGCCCGACCCAGATGCCATCATAAATATCGCGGCCCAGATGTTCGGCAAATTGCCCCTGAATATGGCGCGCAATGACCGGGCCGGGCTGGTCGGCCCGGATCGCCCCGTTGATGACGTCCTGCGCGGCGGCAGGGGTTGCAAAGGCCACCGCGGCGGTGGCCATCAGCGAGGCGATCCGGCGCATCGGCCTTATTCCTTCCAGCTCTTGGCGGGCAGGGTGATGCTCACCTTCTCGCCCAGATGTTCCGCATCCCGGCCCAGCGCAAAGCCATAGGCGCCCTTGGGCGTGACCCACTGCCCATCCTTCCAGTCGGCCAGCAGGCGCGGGTCGATGGTCAGCGTGACGGGCTTGCTCTCGCCTGCCTTGAGCGAGACGCGGGCAAAGCCGACAAGGCGCTGCTTCACTTCGCCATTGCGGATGGCCAGATAAAGCTGCGCCACTTCATCGCCATCGCGGGCGCCGGTGTTCTTGACCGCGAACGTGGCGGTCAGGCCCTTGAGGGCAAGGCCGCCGGTCTGGAACGTGGTGTAGCTCAGGCCGTAGCCGAAGGGGAACAGCGCCTTCTGACCCTTGCGCGCGAACCAGCGATAGCCGACGTCCGAGCCTTCGATGTCATAATCGGCATGAAGCTGATCGCTGCCCGAGGTGGGGTCGCCGGCAAAGTTGGGTTCAACCCAGTCGCTGCCGTCCAGCTTGGGACGGGGCAACTGGTCGGTGCTGGCCGGGAAGGTGATGGGCAGGCGGCCGCCGGGGTTGGTGTCGCCAAACAGCACGCTGGCGATAGCCTCGCCGCCGCGCGCGCCCGGATACCATGCCTCGACCACGGCCTTGACCTTGCCCAGCCACGGCATCGCCACCGGCCCGCCATTTTCCAGCACGACCACGGTGTTCGGATTGGCCGCCGCCACCGCCGCGATCAATTCATCCTGACCGTTCGGCAGATGCAGGTCGGGCACGTCCAGACCTTCGGTGGTATATTGCGTGGCAAAGATCACTGCGATTTCGGACTGCCTGGCCTTTTCCACCGCATCGGTGATGTAGCGGCCATCGCGGAAGGTCACCTTAGCCTGAGGGGCCTGCTCCTTGATCGCCTTCAACGGGCTGGAGCGGTGATAGTTCTGGCCGATGAGGCCCGCCCAGACGCCATCGCCCATGATGGGGATCGTCACGGCCGGGCCGCCTTCGCCCTGAACCTGCGACGAACCGCCGCCCGACAGCACGCCGCCATCGGCAAAGCCGCCAATCACGGCAATCGACTTGGCGGTCTTCATCAAAGGCAGCAGCCCGCCTTCATTCTTGAGCAGGACGATGCCCTGCTTGGCGGTGTCCTCGGCCACTTTGGCATTGGCGGCGAAATCGATCTTGCCGCCCTTTTGCGCGGGGAACTTGTCGATGCCCGCCGCATAAATCGCGGTCAGCACGCGGCGGTTCATGTCATTGAGGCGCGCCGCCCATTTCGGGTCGGCCTTGGCCTTGGCGGCCAGTTGGTCGGTGAAGAACACGCCCTTGTCGAGCTGTTCGCCCGATTGCTGGTCAAGCCCGTTGATCGCGGCCTCAACGCCCGGCACCGCGCCCCAGTCGGACATGACAAAGCCCTTCCAGCCCCAGTCCTTCTTGAGCACCTTGTTGAGCAGGAAATCATTCGAACAGGCATTGGCGCCGTTCACGCGGTTATAGGCGCACATCACCGAGAGGGGCTGGCCCTGTTCGATGCCGATCTTGAAGGCCAGCAGGTCGGATTCCTTGGCCGCCGCCTCACCGATCTTGATATCGACATATTTGCGGCCGGTTTCCTGACCGTTCAGCGCGAAATGCTTGATCGTGGAGATGATGTGGTTCGACTGGATGCCGCGGATCGCCGCGCCCACCAACATGCCCGACAGCAGCGGGTCTTCGGACAGATATTCAAACGTGCGGCCATTGCGCGGATCGCGCATCAGATTGACGCCGCCCGCCAGCAGGACGTTGAAGCCCTTGGCGCGGGCCTCGCCGCCGATCATCGCGCCGCCGCGATAGAGCACATCCGGGTTCCACGTGGCCGCCTGAAGCACGCCGGAGGGAAGGGCGGTGGCCCCATCCTTGCGCAGACCCATCACATAGGACACGCCCAGCGAAGCATCCGATTCTTTGAGAGCAGGCACGCCAAGGCGATCAATCCCGGCCACATAGCCAGCCCCCGGCACCGCATCGGCGGGGATCTTCGTCGTGCCGATGCCCAGATCCATCGGCATGATGCCATGGGTCAGGATGGTCTTTTCTTGCGGAAGCATCGCCTTGACGGCGGCGGCGGCGCGGGCGTCGGCCTTGGCCACATCCTGCGCATTGGGGGCCTGCGCGGCGGCGGGCTGGGCAGCAAGAGCCAGCGCCACCGCGCTGATCGAAGTCCAGACCTTGGGGGTGCTCATCACTGTCATCCTCGTATGTTCAGATAGGCAATAGTGCGAAGGGGCACACATAAAAAAAGCGGGTGCGGCCAAAGACCGCACCCGCCCTCCCTCATGGCTCGTTTGTGTTCACTTAGAACTTCACACCGGCGCGGACGCCATAGGTGCGCGGTTCTTCCATGGTCACGGCGGGCGTATTGCCGGCCACGGCGTTGGCCACGGTGATCACGTTTTCCAGATTCTTGGCATAGCCCTGAATGTACCAGCGGTCGTGGGGCGCCTTGTAGGTCAGCGTCACGTCGGTCTTGGTATAGCTGGGCATACGGAACTGATAGAGCATGTTCAGGTCAGAGATGTAATATTCGGACGAGAGCTGGGTGCGTGCTCCGGCTTCAACATGGCCGCCATTGGCCAGGTCAAAGTTGCGGGTATAGCCAAAGGTCGCGGTCCACTTGGGCGCGTGATCCAGTTGCTTGCCGCTGAAATTCACCGTCTGGCCCGAGGAGTTGGTGGGCGAGAAGCTCGAGAAGCGAGCGTTGGTGTAGTTCAGCGCAATGTTGAACGTGTCATCCGAAGTCGGCTTCAGGATGGTTTCGGTTTCCACGCCGTCGATCTTGGCCGTGCCCGCGTTCTGGATCAGCGTCTGCAACACCTTGGCGCCGGTGGTGGCGTCGGTCAGCGTGGCAGCCTGCGAAAGCTGGAGGTTGCTGTAATCATAGTGGAAGGCCGAAGCGTTGAAACGCACCTTGCCGTCAGCGAACTTGAACTTCACGCCGCCTTCATAGGCGGTGAGCTGTTCGGGGTGATAGTAGAGCTGACCGGCGCTGAGCGCGCAGCCCAGACCCGAACCGCTGACGCAGCCGTCGTTGAAGCCGCCCGCCTTATAGCCGGTCGAGACGTTGAAATAGGCAAGGCCCAGGCCCGGCACGTCATAGTCGACGCCGACCTTCCACGTCACCTTTTCGAACGTGGCCGAGGCGATGTTCAGGTTGAGCGTGCAGGTGGTGCCCACGCACTGCGAACCGAATGCCGAGGGGACCGAGGCCTGATTGGGGAAATACAGCACCGTGGCGCCGTTGCGCGACTTGAAGTCGTTGGTGTAGCGCACGCCGCCCGTGATGTGCAGGCCGGGCTGAACGTCATAGGTGATTTGGGCAAAGCCAGCCTTCGAGCGCGACACGGTCGGGCCCTGCGGGAAGGCGTAACCCGAAGCGCCGCTGTAGACCATCGAGGAGAGCGGGTTGCCCAGCGTATAGTTCAGATACGACTTTTCCTCGAAGAAATAGCCGCCTGCCTGACCATGCAGCTTGTTGCCCTTGCCGAAGGCCAGACGCAGTTCCTGCGAATTCTGGTGATAGCGGCCCCAGAAAGTCGCCGGGTTTTCCAGCACGCCAAGGAACAGCAGGTCCTGTGTGAAGTCCTGCTTAGATTCGCGATACGAACCCAGATAGGTCAGATCGATCGTGTCGGTCAGGTTGTAGGTGAACTCACCCATCACACCCTTGGTCGTGTTCCACTTATAGCTGGAATACTGCTGACCATAGCCCAGACCGCGATAGGCGTTCGCGCTCTTGCCCGAGATGAAGGTCGGGTTCACGCCCACGGTGCCGGTGTTGGTGTAGAAGTTGCTGAGCGGCACAACGTTGGTCATCGAACCGCGCTGGCTCGAATAATCGCCGCGCACGACGAACTTCAGGCGGCCGATGTCGCCGCCGAACGACAGGCGGGTCGAGAAGATCTTGCGATAGGGGTTGAGCGGATAGGCCGGGTTGGTGGCCGTTTCCAGAACGTTGCCGTCCTGACGGTCAAAGTTGGCGGCCAGACGGATGCCCAGCGAATTGCCGATCGGCGCGTTGATCATGCCGGTGTAGTTCTGGCTGTTCAGATTGCCGACCTTGGCGTCGAACGAACCTTCCCACTTGGCCTTGGGGCGGGCCGACTGAACGTTGACGACGCCTGCGGTGGTGTTGCGGCCATAGAGCGTGCCCTGGGGGCCGCGCAGCACTTCAACCTGCGCCACGTCGAAGAAGGCGCCCTTCTGGTCCTGCGGGCGGGCGATATAGATGCCGTCGAGCAGGAAGGCGGCCGAGGGGTCGCCCTTTTCGGTGCCGTCGGTGCTGGTCACGCCGCGGATGGCGATGCGTACGCCGTCGCCGCTTTCGGTGATGGCAAGGTTGGGGGCAACCTGGGCCAGCGAGCGCGGATCGGTGATGCCGGCGCTGCGCAGGCTGTCGCCGGTCACGGCGGTCATGGCGACCGGGGTCTTGGACAGCAGGGTGCTCTGGCGGGTCGCGGTCACCACGATGTCGCCCGAATTGGCGGCGGGTGCCGGAGCGTCGGCGCTCTGGGCAAAGGCGGGGGTCGCGACGGACAGGGCAAGGGCAACGGCAGCGCCGCCCAGCAGATGCGTCTTCATGAAATTCCTCTCTATCAAACCGGCTAAAGATTTGGGGGCAGCGCGCTTTGGGCTGCTCGGTCTTCGGCTGGCGCGGAGTTGGCGGGGCCTGTCAGCGCTGTCAAGGCGGCTTGGTAAAAGTCCTACCAATTGATGGGTGATTCTTGCGTATTTACTTCTCGTTGTTGCGAAAATGGCACAGGCAATCCTGTCATTCCGTTCGGAAATGGCAGATTTTGGCCATTCTTTGATCTGGCGCAAACATCCCATATCGGCGCTGGTCAAGGCGGCGATGGGGCGCTAGGCTTGTATTAGTTTATCAAAATATCTGGGGAAGCTGAGATGGCGCCGCTCAAGAAATCCGCTCTGGCATCACTGTGTTTCGGTGCGATTTCAATGATATTGCCGGGAAATGCATGGGCCCAGGCGGCGGCCAAACCCAAGGACCGCGCGACCTTGCCGCAAAGCGTGCTGTTCGGCGCGGCCTATTACGACGAATATGCTCCGACCGACCGGCTGGACGAGGATGTCGCGCTGATGAAGGCGGCGCATATCAGCGTGGTGCGCATCGCCGAATCGACATGGGGCACGATGGAAACCGCGCCCGGCGTGTTTGATTTCCACCATATCGACCGCACTCTGGCCGCGATGCAGAAGGCCGGGATCAAGGTTATCATCGGCACGCCGACCTATGCCGTGCCGACATGGCTGGCGCGCCAGCATCCCGATGTGCTGGCCATCACGCCGCAGGGGCCCTACACCTATGGCCGCCGTCAGAATATGGACATCACCAGCCCGGAGTTCCGAAAGGCGGCCGAGCGCGCGATTGTCGCCCTGATCGACCATGTGAAGGACAATCCGGCGGTCATCGGCTATCAGCTCGACAATGAAACCAAGGCCTATGGCACCAGCGGCCCCAATGTTCAGGCCGCTTTCGTCGAGCATATGAAGCAGAAGTTTGGCGGCGATCTGGATGCACTGAACAAGGCTTACGGCCTTAACTACTGGTCCAACCGCATCAACCGCTGGGAGGATTTCCCTTCCGTCAACGGCTCGATCAACGCCAGCCTGAGTGCCGCCTTTGCCGAGTTTCAACGCGGGCTGGTCACCGAATATCTGGGCTGGCAGGCGGGGCTTGTCCGCGCCCATGCCCGCAAGGACCAGTTCCTGACCCAGAATTTCGACTTTGAATGGCGCGGCTATTCCTATGGCGTCCAGCCCGATGTGAACCACTGGCAGGCCGCGCGCAGCCTCGATGTGGCGGGCGTGGACATCTATCACCCCGGACAGGACAAGCTGACCGGCACGGAAATCGCGCTGGGCGGCGATCTGGCGCGCTCGATCAAGAATGGGCAGAATTACCTCGTGCTGGAAACCACCGCGCAAGGCTTCCCCGAATGGACGCCCTATCCGGGGCAATTGCGTTTGCAGGCTTTCAGCCACCTGGCCTCGGGCGCCAATATGCTGGAATATTGGCATTGGGGCACCACGGCCAATGCGATCGAAACCTATTGGCGTGGGCTGTTGTCTCAGGATTTCAAGCCCAACGCCACCTATCGCGAGGCCGCCACGATCGGCGCGGATCTGGCGCGGCTCGGGCCGAAACTGGTCAACATGACCAAGACGAACAAGGTGGCGATCTATGTCAGCAACCGTGCCCTGACCGGCTTTGACAGTTTCAAGCCGCAGGGCGAGGGCCGCGCCATCGGCTATAATGACGTGCTGCGCGGCTATTACGATGCGCTCTATCGCATGAATGTCGAGGTGGACTTCATCACGCCTGATTCCACCACGCCGCTGTCTAATTACAAATTCGTCGTGGTTCCCGCGCTTTATGCCGCCAGCGATGCCGAGATCGATAGGCTCAACGATTACGCCAAGGCGGGCGGGCATCTGCTCTATACGTTCAAGAGCGGTTTTTCCGACGAGAACGTCAAGGTCCGCTATGCCGATCAGCCGGGCCGCATCGCGCAGGCCGCCGGCATCCGCTATCAGCAATTTGCTGCACCCGTCGGCGTTTCCCTCGATGGCGACCCGTTCCATGTGGGCGATGCGGCCAACAAGGTGCGTTGGTGGATGGAATTTGTCGAACCAACCACAGCCAAGGTTGTGGCCCGTTACAAACATCCTTCATGGCCCTCCTATGCCGCGATCACGCGCAATGCATGGGGCAAAGGGCAGGTGACCTATGTCGGCTTTATGCCGGGCGATGAAACCATTGCCGCGCTGCTCAAGGATGAGGTGGCGCAGGCTGGGGTCGGGGCCGAGCAGGTGCAGTTCCCGCTGATCCTGCGTCAGGGCGTGCTGAGCAATGGCCACAAGGTGCGTTATGTGTTGAACTATTCGCCCACCCCGACAACCTATGCTATCCCGGCCGCATCCGCCGAGTTGCTGAGCCAGCGCAAATATGGCGCGGGGCAAAAGCTGGAACTTGGCGCATGGGGCGTGGGGATTCTGGAAGAGGATCGCTGAAACAGTGAACGGGGCGAAGGTTATGAATCTGGGGGCAGTAATTTGACCGAGCCGGAAGAAGGCGCCGAGAAAAAGGCCAAGCGCGGCACGGGGCGCCGGTTGCAGGGAGCCATCGCGCATCGGCTGGGCACGGATATCGTTTCGGGCGTCTATGCCCCCGGCACGGTGCTCTCCAGCGAGGTCGAATTTGCCGAGGCGCTGGACGTCTCGCGCGGGGCGCTGCGCGAGGCGATGCAGGTGCTGACGGCCAAGGGGCTGGTGGAAAGCCGCCCCAAGGCGGGGACGCGGGTGCTGCCCCGCACGCGCTGGAATTTGCTCGATCCCGATGTGCTGGGCTGGGCCTTTTCGGGCGAGCCGGACCCGGCGCTGGTGCGCGGCATCTTTGAACTGCGCGCGGTGGTCGAACCGGCGGCGGCGCGTTTCGCCGCGCAAAGGCGCGACCGTGAGGATCTGCGCGCGATGAAGGATGCGCTGGCCGCGATGCGCCGCCACACGCTGGCCACCGATGCGGGCAAGGCGGGCGACCGCGATTTTCACGATGCGATCCTGCGCGCCACGCGCAATCCCGCGCTGGTTGTTCTGTCGGCCAGCATCGGTGCGGCGGTGCATTGGACGACGCAGTACAAGCAGCGCTCGCGCGCCCTGCCGCGCAACCCGATCCCCGATCACGCCAAGGTCTATGAGGCGATTGCCGCAGGCGATGGCGATGCCGCCGCCGAGGCGATGCGCGTGCTGGTCGACCTGGCGATGAAGGACACCGCCGAGGAAATGGGGCTCAGCGCGCTGCCCCAGCCGGGGATGGACCCGGCATAAGGAAAGGCCGGGTTGCGATGCCGCCCGGCCTTTCCTGCCATTACCGCACCGCCGAGCGTTGAGGCCGAGCAGTGCGGTTCTTGATCAGTGATTGTCGCGTTAGTGATTATCTCTGGGCAGGCCCATGGTCTGGGCGATGCGCTGATACTTTTCCGCGCCTTCCAGAATGGCGCCGCTGTTCATCTGGCCCACCAGCGCGCGCTGGATTTCCTGCCAGGGCGTCTGGCTGGCCGGATAGGCATAGCCGCCCGCCTCGATCAGGGCCTTGCGGCGCGCATCGAGCTCCTCATCGGAAATCAGCACATTGACCGTGCCTTTGCGCAGGTCGATCCTCACCCGGTCGCCGGTTTTCAGCAGGGCAAGGCCGCCATTGGCCGCCGCTTCGGGCGAAGCGTTGAGGATGGAAGGGCTGCCGCTGGTGCCCGACTGACGTCCATCGCCAATGCAGGGCAGGGCCGAGACGCCCTCGGTGATGAGATAGGCGGGCGGGCGCATGTTGACGACTTCGGCCGCGCCGGGATAGCCGATGGGCCCGGCCCCGCGCATGAACATCAGCGTTTCGGGCGTGATGCCGACGGCGGGATCGTCGATGCGGTGGTGGTAATCCTCCGGCCCGTCAAACACGACCGCCGGGCCTTCAAAGGCCTCCGGGTCATTGGGGTTGGACAGATAGCGGGCGCGGAATTCCTCCGAAATCACGCTGGTCTTCATGATCGCCGCATCGAACAGATTGCCCGACAGCACGAGGAAACCGGCCTCTTCCTTGATCGGCTGGTTGAACGGGCGGATGACCTTTTCATCCTCGATCGTGGCGGCCCGGCAATTCTCGCCCATGGTCTTGCCATTGACGGTCATGGCGCCTTCGCGGATCAGGCCCTGACCCATCAATTGCGCGACCACGGCGGGCACGCCGCCCGCGCGATAGTAATCCTCGCCCAGATATTCGCCCGCCGGTTGCAGGTTCACCAGCAGCGGGATCTTGTGGCCAATATCCTGCCAGTCGGACAGCGGCAGTTCGACGCCGACATGGCGGGCAATCGCGGCCAGATGGATCGGCGCATTGGTCGATCCGCCGATGGCCGAATTGACCGCAATGGCATTGTGGAACGCATCCAGCGTGAGGATGTCGGAGGGTTTCAGATCCTCATGCACCATCTGCACAATGCGCTTGCCGGTGTGATAGGCGCATTCCTGACGGTCGCGATAGGGGGCCGGGATCGCCGCGCTGCCGGGCAGCATCATGCCCAAAGCCTCGGCAAGGCTGTTCATCGTTGTGGCCGTGCCCATCGTGTTGCAATAGCCGGTGCTGGGCGCGCTGGAGGCGACGAGCTTGATAAAGCCTTCGTCGTCAATCTCGCCCGCAGCCAGCATCTGGCGGCCCTTCCACACGATGGTGCCGCTGCCGGTGCGCTCGCCCTTGTGCCAGCCATTGAGCATCGGCCCGACCGAGAGTGCAATCGCGGGCAGGTTGACCGTGGCCGCCGCCATCAACAGCGCGGGCGTGGTCTTGTCGCAGCCCGTGGTCAACACCACGCCATCGAGCGGATAGCCATAGATCGCCTCGACCAGACCCAGATAGGCCAGATTGCGGTCGAGCCCGGCGGTGGGGCGCTTGCCGGTTTCCTGAATCGGGTGGACCGGGAATTCCAGCGCGATGCCGCCCATTTCGCGGATGCCCTCGCGGATGCGCTCGGCCAGCACGAGATGGTGGCGGTTGCAGGGCGAAAGGTCGCTGCCGGTCTGGGCGATGCCGATGATCGGCTTGCCGCTGCGCAATTCCTCAAGGCTGATCCCGAAGTTCAGATAGCGCTCAAGATAGAGCGAGGTCATGTCGATATTGTCGGGATTGTCGAACCATGCGCGGCTGCGCAGCTTTGTCTTCTCGGTCATCGAAACTTCCAATCAATGCGAAACGGAGAGGCGGTAGATCATGGCATGGCGATAAGGCTTGCCCGGATCGACGCGCGCGGAAATGAAATTCTGGTGATTGGGCGCATCGGGAAACTTCTGCGGCTCCAGCGCGATGCCGTCGCCCATGCGATAGAGATGGCCATGCTTGCCGATCAGCGTGCCATCCAGGAAATTGCCCGAATAGAATTGCAGGCCCGGCTCGGTGGTCAGCACCTCCAGCATACGGCCCGAGGCCGGATCAACCAGCCGCGCGGCCAGTTGCGGGGTGGCGGTCAGACCCTTGTCCAGCGCGAAATTATGGTCATAGCCGCGCCCGGCAACGATCTGGTCGTCATGGCCGTCGCGCAGGGCATCGTTCAACCGGCGCGCTTTGCGGAAATCGAACGCGCCGCCCGCCACCTTGCGCAATTCGCCGGTGGGGATCAGCGTGGGCGAAACCGGCGTATAGGCGCCGGCCGGAATGGTCAGGCGATTGTCCATCGCGCCGCCGGGGCTGCCTTCGCCCGCCATGTTGAACAGCGCGTGATTGGTCATGTTGACGATGGTGGGCTTGTCCGTCTCAGCTTCGAACAGGATGCCCAGATTGCCCTTTTCATCAAGGCTGTAGGTGACGCGGGCCTTGAGCGTGCCGGGATAGCCGGAATCGCCATCGGGGCTGGTGTGGGTCAGAACCAGCCGCGCCACCGGGCCGGAGGAGATCGATTCCACCTTCCACAGCACCTTGTCAAAGCCGCGCCCGCCGCCATGCAGCGTCTGCCCATGATCGTTTTGCGGCAATTGATAGGTCTTGCCGTCCAGCGCAAAGCGCCCATCGGCGATGCGATTGGCAAAGCGGCCGATGGTGGCCCCGAAATAGTTGGGGTGATTCACATAGGAATCGAGATCGTCATAGCCCAGTGCAACATCGGCCTTGCGCCCTTTGGCATCGGGCGCGATGAGCGATTGCAGCGTGGCGCCATAGGCCAATATCCGCGCCGAAACCCCATTGCCCGCGCTCAGCGTCACCGCCTCGACCACCGCCCCATCGGGCAGTTTTCCTGCATTTTCGCGCTGTGCCGTGACGGCCATGGCATCATTCGCCATCGTTGCCGCACAAAGGGCGGCGATCGATGCGAGGGCGTAAAATTTCATGCCTCGTCTCTCCCGGCAATCGTGAGCCATTGACGCGGCCCTGCGCTCTCTATAGTCCGACAAATATGATGAGCGCAAGTCGCTATGCCAGAGCAATGGCAAGCGCCCGGCTTTTGAGAGGATCGAGATGGCCCCCCCTGTAGGTACGAGTGCGAATGTCGCCGCGATGGATGCGTCCCACACCGATGGCCATGGCCATTATGGTCGCGCGCTGTCGCTGCTGGCCACGCTGTTTTTCATGTGGGGCTTTATCACGGTCATCAACGGCACGCTGCTGCCCCATCTGCGCTCCGTCTTCGAACTGAGCTATTTTCAGGCGGCGCTGATCGAATCGGTGTGGTTCATCGCCTATTTCTTCGCCTCGATTCCTGCCGCCATGCTGATCGAGCGGATCGGTTATCAGAAATCGCTGGTCACGGGTCTGCTGATCATGGCGGGCGGGGCGGTCGGCATGATGGTGGCGGCCTCGATCCCCTCCTATGGCATCACGTTGGTCATGCTCTTTGTGATCGCCAGCGGGATCACCCTGCTGCAGGTCGCGGCCAATCCCTATGTGGCGGTGATCGGCCCGGCTGAAACCGCCTCCTCGCGCCTCAATCTGGTGCAGGCGATGAATTCGGCAGGCACGATGCTGGCGCCGATGTTTGGCGCATGGCTGATCCTTGGCCGGTCCAAGGGCGGTACGGCGGCGGCGGGCACGGTGCTGACCCCTGCAGAACGTTTGGCCGATGCGCATTCGGTGATCCTGCCCTATGGCATTGTCGCAGTGGTGCTGACGGTGCTGGCCATCGTGATCGCGCGTTTCCCCTTGCCCGCCATTGGCGCCGCCAATCGCCGGGTCCGCGAAGCCACGGCCGAAGGTTCGCTCTGGAGCCGTTTCTGGAACCATCCCCTGTGGCAGCATCGCAATCTGGTGCTGGGGGTTCCCGCGATCTTCATCTATCTGATCGCGGAAATCGGGGTCGGCAATCTCTTCATCAACTTCATCAGCCGCCCCGACATCGGCGGCATGACCGCCGAACAGGCCGGGCGCTATCTCACGCTGCTGTGGGGCGGGATGATGGTGGGCCGGTTCATCGGTTCGGCCATTATGCAGAAGGTCGATGCCGGGATCGTGCTGGCGGTGTTTTCGATCGGCGCCTTTGTGGTGATGAGCATCACGGTGGTATCCTCCGGCCCGGTGGCGATGTGGGCGCTGATCCTGGTCGGCCTGTTCCATTCGATCATGTTCCCCACGATCTTTACCCTTGGCATCCGCGGCCTTGGCCCGCTGACCGAGGAAGGCTCGGGCCTGCTGATCATGGCGATTGCGGGCGGCGCGCTGGTGGCGGTGCAGGGCTGGCTGGCCGACCGTTACGGGTTGCAGACCTCCTTTATCCTGACCGCCGTGTGTGAGCTTTACACCCTGTTCTATGCGCTGTGGGGTTCGCGCCCCACCCATGCCCTGCCTGATCTTGAGGTGGAATGATTTTACTCTGACTAAACGCATCCGCGATGGTCGGTAGTGTTCAATGGAGTTTTCGATGACCGAATTTCGTTCAATTGATGCCGCCACCGGCGAAGCATCGGGCCGCGCCTATGCGGTCGATGGTCTGGCGCAGGTCGAGGCCGCCTGCGCCGCCGCTGATGCCGCGTTTGATGCTTATCGCGCCACCGACCGCGAGACCCGCGCCGCCTTCCTCGAAACCATCGCCGATGAAATCCTTGCCCTTGGCGACGATCTGATCGTGGCGGCGATGCGCGAGAGCGGCCTGCCCCGCGCCCGCCTTGAAGGCGAACGCGGTCGCACCATGGGCCAGCTTCGCCTGTTCGCTCAGGTGGTGCGCGCCGGTGCATGGCAGCAATTGCGCATCGACCCGGCTCTGCCCGACCGCGCGCCCCTGCCGCGCCCCGATCTGCGCCTGCGCATGATCCCGGTGGGGCCGGTGGCGGTATTTGGCGCCTCCAACTTCCCGCTGGCTTTCTCGACCGCTGGTGGCGACACCGCCTCGGCGCTGGCCGCCGGTTGCCCGGTGGTGGTCAAGGGCCATCCGGCGCATCCCGAAACGGGCGCGCTGGTGGCCTCGGCCATTGCCAAGGCGGTGGCGGCCTGCGGTTTGCCGGGCGGCGTGTTCGGCCATCTGGTCGGCCCATCGAACGAGTTGGGCGCGGCGCTGGTGAAGGACCCGCGCATTGCGGCGGTGGGCTTTACCGGTTCGCGTGCGGGCGGTCTGGCGCTGGTCAATCTGGCCGCCGCGCGCCCGGTGCCGATCCCGGTCTATGCCGAAATGAGCAGCATCAACCCCGTCCTGCTGATGCCCGAAGCGCTCAAGGCGCGCGGCGCGGCGCTGGGCACCGCTTTCGTCGGTTCGCTGACCATGGGCGCGGGGCAGTTCTGCACCAACCCCGGCCTGCTGCTGGCCATTGAGGGCGAGGGGCTGGAAGCCTTCATCGCCACCGCTACCGGCGCTGTGGCGCAGGCCCCCGCGCAGACCATGCTGACCAAGGGCATCGGCCAGGCCTATCGCAGCGGCACCGCTGCTCTGGCGGGCGCGGATGGCGTCGAGCAACTGGCGGCGGGCGAACCGGGCGAGGGCACCGCTTGCGGCGCGATCCTGTTCCAGACCACGGCTTCGGCCTTTCTCGCCAATCCGGCGCTGGCGCATGAAGTGTTTGGCGCCAGCTCGATCCTCGTGCGCTGCGCCGATGCGGCGGAACTGACGGCTGTGCTCAAGGGGCTGGAAGGGCAACTGACCGCCACGCTGCATATGGACGATGCCGACGCCGATCTGGCCGCCGCCATCCTGCCGGTGCTGGAGCGCAAGGTGGGCCGTATCCTCGCCAATGGTTGGCCCACGGGCGTCGAGGTGTGCCATGCGATGGTTCATGGCGGGCCTTTCCCGGCCACCAGCGATCCGCGCACGACCTCGGTGGGCACTCTTGCCATCGACCGTTTCCTGCGCCCGGTCAGCTATCAGAACATCGTGCCTGCGCTGCTGCCCGCCGAATTGCGCGATGATGCGCGCGGCGATGGCGCGCCGCGTCTGATCGATGGTGTGCTGACGCTCTGATTTTTGCATTCACCCCGCCGGGGCGTTCCGGCGGGGCAAGGAGTTTTGACGATGGCCCAGCGCCTTTTGCAACATCGCGCCGAAGATGGCGCGCGTTCCGTTATTCTGGCCGATGGGGATCAGGCCTGGTTCCTCAATGGGGTTTCCTCGACCCGCGAACTGGCTTTGCGCGCGATTGCCGCTGGGCGTTCGCTCTCGGCGGAAGCCGAAGCTGCCGGTAAGGGCGCGGCGGTGGATATTGCCGCCGAACTGGCCGCCGGTCGCTTGCTGGCCCCGATCGACCATGAAGACCCGGCCCATCTGTGGATGACCGGAACCGGCCTCACGCATCTGGGTTCGGCGGAAGGCCGCAACAAGATGCATGCAGCCGCCGCTGCTGGCGAAAAGCTGACCGATTCGATGCGCATGTTCCTTGAAGGCGTCGAGGGCGGCAAGCCTGAAGCGGGCCAGACCGGCCAGCAGCCCGAATGGTTCTACAAGGGCGATGGTTCGCAGCTTGTCGGCCCCGGCGACGATCTGCTCAGCCCGGCCTTTGCGCAGGATGGCGGCGAGGAGCCCGAACTGGCGGGTGTCTATATCGTCGGCCCGGACGGCACGCCCTTCCGCCTTGGCCTCGCGCTGGCCAATGAATTTTCCGACCATGTGACCGAGCGGCACAATTACCTGTGGCTGGCCCATTCCAAGCTGCGCGTGGCCGCGCTGGGCGCTGAACTGCTGATCGGCGAAGTACCCGAGGACATTCGCGGGACCAGCCGCATTCTGCGTGATGGTGCAACGCTGTGGGAAAAGCCCTTCCTGTCGGGCGAGGCGAATATGTCGCACAGCATCGGCAATCTGGAACAGCACCATTTCAAATATGGTCTGTTCCGCCGCGCGGGCGATGTGCATGTGCATTTCTTCGGCACGGCCACGCTGTCCTTCTCTGACGAAGTGCGTACCGCGCCCGGCGATGAGTTTGAAATCAGCGCGGCGCCTTTCGCGCTGCCTCTGCGCAACCGTCTGACCATCGCACAGGCGGAAACTGTCTCGGTAAAGGTGCTCTGAGCCATGGCCATCCGCATCGCAATTGTCGGCGTGGGCAAGATCGCACGCGACCAGCATTTGCCCGCCATCGCCGCCAATCCGGCCTATGAATTGGTGGCCACGGTCAGCCGTCATGATCCGCAGCTGTCCGTGCCGTGGTTTGCCGATCTGGATGGTCTGCTGGCTTCAGGGCTGGCGGTTGATGCGGTGGCCCTCTGCACCCCGCCGCAGGTGCGCTACGCTCTGGCGGTCAAGGCGTTGCAGCACAAGCTGCATGTCTTCCTGGAAAAGCCGCCCGGTGCGACTTTGGCCGAGGTGGAATCGCTGCGCGCGATGGCTGATGAGGCAGGCGTTACGTTGTTTGCCTCGTGGCATTCGCGCTATGCGGCGGGGGTGGAGCCGGCGAAGGCATGGCTGGCCAACCGCGAGATCCGCGATGTGCGGATCATCTGGCGCGAGGACGTGCGTGTCTGGCATCCGGGGCAGGCGTGGATCTGGCAGGCGGGCGGATTGGGCGTGTTCGATCCGGGCATCAATGCGCTCTCCATCGCCACGCATATCCTGCCGCGTCCGTTCTTCCTGACCGATGCCACACTGGAGGTACCCTCGAACTGTCAGGCGCCGATCGCGGCGGACCTGCGCTTTACCGACAGCGCGGGGACGCCGATCCACATGGATCTGGATTTCCGCCAGACCGGCCCGCAAAGCTGGGACATCATTGTGGAAACCGACGGCGGTACGCTCAAGCTGGCCAAGGGCGGCTCGGTGCTGACCCTGCCCGAGGGCGTGCGCGAGGATGAGGATCGGGAATATCCCGAACTCTATGCCCGTTTCGCAGCCCTGGTGGCCGGGAGGCAGAGCGATGTCGATATCGCCCCGCTGCGCCACGTGGCGGATGCTTTCCTGCGCGGCCATATGCGCGCGGTGGAGCCGTTTATCGAATAAGCTGTTTGGTCCTCGCCGTCACACTGGGGTGGGGCGGGGGCCATTCACCCAAAGGGGCGCTTTTCCGAGCCGGGAAGGCGCCTTTTTCCATGCCCGCAAGGCGGGAGGGAGTTCTTGAAGATATGGGGAAAAGTGGTGGGCGATGACGGGCTCGAACCGCCGACCCTCTCGGTGTAAACGAGATGCTCTACCAACTGAGCTAATCGCCCCGATCACGGGAAGGGCGCGATTAGGCGGTTTTTTTCGGGGCGTCAACAGGGCTTTGGCGGCGCAGTTCGGGAAAATCGGCGGCGGGCAGCGCGCGGGAGAAGAGATAGCCCTGCGCCTGATCGCAGCCTTCGGCCAGCAGCACGCGCATCTGATGCTCGTTTTCCACCCCTTCGGCGGTGGTGGTCATGCCCATCGCATGGGCCAGCGCGATCACGGCGCGCACGATGGGCAAGGTCTCGTCGCTTTCGCCCAGACCCTTGAGAAAGCAGCGGTCGATCTTGATCTTGTCAAAGGGAAAGGCGCGCAGATAGTTGAGCGAGGAATAGCCGGTGCCGAAATCATCCAGCGCCACCCGCACCCCCAGCCCGCGCAATTTATGCAGCAGCGCGCCATGGACGGCATTGTCCTTGAGCAGCACGTTTTCGGTGATTTCCAGTTCGAGCCGGTCGGGCGCGATGCCGTTTTCGGCAACCGCCTGCATCACGGTGGAGATCAGCCCGGCGCTGCGCAATTGCGCGGGGCTCAGGTTGACCGCCACGCGCAGATGGGCGGGCCACTGCGCCAGCTCCTGACACGCCCGGCGGATCACCCAATCGCCCAGCGGCACCACCAGCCCGGTCTCTTCGGCCAGCGGGATGAACAGATCGGGCATGACCATGCCGCGCGCGGGGTGCCGCCAGCGCACCAGCGCCTCATAGCCCACGGTCCGGCGCGTGATGACATCGATCAGCGGTTGGTAATGCAGCTCGAACTGGCCCTCGCTCAGGCCGGTGCGCATGTCCATTTCCAGCTCGCGCCGGGCCGCGGCGGCCTCGTCCATGCCGGGTTCGAAATGCGAAAACACGCCGCGCCCGCGCCCCTTGGCGACATAAAGCGCAAGGTCGGCCTGTTTCATCAGCGTGGCGGCGTCGGTCTGGCTGTCATGGCTGACCGCGATGCCGATGCTGGTCGAGGTGAGGACCTGGCCGTCCTCGATCAGGCAGGGCTGGCGGACTGCCTCGATGATGCGGTTGGCGGTCTTTTCGGCGATATGGTCGATGCGGCGGCCATGCATCAGAATGGCAAATTCATCGCCCCCCCAGCCGAGCCACCAGGTCGCTCTTGCGCACCGCATCCTCGATTCGCCGCGCCACTTCGCACAGCAGCTTGTCGCCCACCGGATGGCCCAGCGTGTCATTGACCGATTTGAACCGGTCGAGATCGAGGTAAAGCACCGCGACCCCGTCATCCTGCGCCCGCCGCCGCAGCAGCGCCCCCGCCAGCGTTTCGTTGAACAGAAAGCGATTGGCCAGATTGGTGAGGCCATCATAATGGGCCATGTGGCTGACGCGGGCCTCGGCGCGCTTTTGCGCGGTGACATCGCGGGCCACGCCGCGCATCCCGTCCTGCCACGGCTGGGCCGAAAGGGTCCACCAATGGGGCGATCCGTCCAGTGTGAGCGGCAGGGTGATATCGCGAAAGGGCGTGCGCCGGGCCAGATGCGCGGCCAGCCGCTCGGTTTCGGGGCAGGGGGCGAAGAGATCCGGCAAAGGCATCCCGTCCAGCAATTGCCATGCCCGCCGCGCGGCATCGCCAAAGCGTGGGCTGGGCTCCTGAATGCGGCCCAGACTGTCGACTTTCCAGAGCCAGTCGGCCGATTGCGCCTCGAAATCGTTGAGCAGCAATTGCACCGTGGCCCCGGTCTCGCGCAATTGTTCGCGCGCGTGAAAGGCTTTGGTGAATTCGCGCTGGTTCTGAAACGCCCCGCGCGACAGGATCAGCAGATAGGAGGCGCAGAACAAGGTCCCGACCCATACCTGCGCGCCCGGAAACAGCGCCCACGCGATGATCGTGCCGACACAGATCGGCACCATGAACAGGACCGCTGCCAGCGCCATGGTCGAATAGGTCAGCACCGAAGCGCCCAGCATCCCGCCCGACAGGATGGCGATAACGATGAACTGGCGGGTGTTGGCTATGCTAGCCCCGGCGGCGATGCCCGCGCCCCACAGCAGCCCGTTGGCCAGCGCCGTGGCGTGGATATGCCAAAGGTCGCGCCGCCCGTCGATGGTGGCCCATCCCGCCCGCCTGCGCCGCAGCGCCAGTTCCAGCCGGGCGCCGGACACCGCAAAGATGCCCGCCAGCCAGACCAGCACCATGCCGGGATAGGGCGAGGAAAGCATGGTCAAGGCCACAGCCACGGCATTGGCCGTCCCGCCGATGGCCCCCGTCACGGCGCGGCGCAGATTGTCCGCTATACGCTCGGTCAGCAATTGGCGGGCGGAATCCCCCGTTTGTGGAGACAAAGGATGGATCATTTGCGCCGTGCCGGGAACGTCCTGAAGTTGCATGGGAGTATAGACCCGAGAGCCAATCTTGGCCAGCAAGTCGAAAACCCAATATCTGCGGGTGTTTATCGCCGTTTGATAAATTTTGGACCCGCCGCCATATCGGAATTATCCCTAGGGGCGCGTCCCGAGGTGTTCAGGCCGCGCGGTCGGTTGGGGCCATGCGGTCGCCGCGCCTGCCATCGGCAGAAGTCCCATCGCGCAAAGTGTGGCGGCGTTCGAAGCTGAACTGGCCCACGATACCGGCCATGCTGGCAGCCTGATCGGACAGGCCGCGCGCGGCCGCATTCGATTCCTCGACCATGGCCGCGTTCTGTTGGGTGTTGAGGTCGATCTGCTGCAATTGCGCGTTGAGCGCGACCATGCTTTCGGACTGCTGTTCGGAAAAGCTGGCGATGTCGCCCGCCTTGCTGCTGGTATCGTCCAGCCGCCCGATGATCTGGTTGAGCGCATCGCGCATCTGTTCGACCAGATCGGCGCCATGCTGCACATCCTCATTCGAGGTGACGATCAGGCTCTTGATGTTCTTGGCCGATTCGGTGGTGCGATGGGCCAGCGCGCGCACCTCGCTGGCCACTACGGCAAAGCCCTTGCCCGCCTCACCCGCCCGCGCGGCCTCGACCCCGGCGTTGAGCGCCAGCAGGTTGGTCTGAAACGCGATGCCGTCGATCACATCGACGATCTGGGCGATCTGGGTGGCCGAATCCTTGATCTTTTCCATCGCGACAACGGTGGAATCCATGATCCGCCCGCCCTTGCTGGCATGGCCCGAAACCTCGGCCACCGATCCGTCGACATCGCGCGCATTGCCCGCCGTGGTGGCGATGGCCGTGGTCACATCGCGCATCACTTCGGAAATATGCGCGACCGATGCGGCCTGCTGCTCTGTGCGGTTGGCCAGATCATTGGCCGCGCAACTGATCTCATGCGCGCCCGATTTCACCCCATGGGCGGCATCGGTCATCTGGATCACCAGATTGCTGATCTGGTGGCGCATATTGTGGAAATCGGCGGCCAGTTGTTTGTACGCCGGCGGCACGTCGCCCAGTTGCGCGCGCAGATTGCCGCCTGCCACTTCGCCCATCGCCTTGCTCATGGCCGCGATGATATCGTTGCGCTGGGTCGCCTCGGCCTCGAAATAGGCGCCCAATGCGGCCTCCATGTCGAACAGCGCGGTCTTGACCAGCGTGGCCACGGCCCTGGCCTGACCGCGCCTTTGCCATGGCAGGGCAAAGCCCTTGAGCGTGTCCTCGATGATGCTTTCCAGCACCAGCGCATAGCCGCTGATATAAAGGTCCGCCTCCAGCCCGACGCGGGCGTGGATATGGCCGATCTTGGTGGCGCGGGCCACGGCGGCATCGTCAAAGGAGGATTCAAAAAGCGAGAGCCAGTGCTGCAATTGCGCGCTGGAGGCTCTCTCGCGCTGTTCCTGGGTGGGAATGATTTTGGAGGCGGCCGGATGGGCCGCGATGGCGGCATAGAGCCTTTCGAGCGCGCGCGGGGCGTATCGCGCCACCATCGCCCGGATCGCGGGAAACACGCGCAGGTTGGAGGAATCGATCGAGGTTACCGTTTCGCGGCGCGCGCGCTTTGTCGTTGGAATGCCCTGCATCGATCCGATTTCCTCTGCCCTGAGGTCATATGTGTAAAATCGGATCCTGTTCTAGTCGGGCTTGGTTAAATCGGGGGCAAGCAGCAGGGAGGGGAAATACCGGATGCCCCCCTTGTGCCTATTGCTCGGCCAGCAGGGCGGCCGCCTCGGCCCCGGCCCAGTCCTTGCCGCCATTGATGCGCCAGACCTCGCGCCCCTGCGCATCATAATAGATCGAGGCGGGCAGGGTGCCGACCTGCCACTGGGTCGCCGCCGTGCCTTCGGGGTCCAGCCATGGTTCCAGCGCATCGCCCCCCCGCGCCTTGAGGAAGGCGGCGACCTTGGCCTTGGCGCTTTCGCTGTCCTGCGACACGGTCAGCACGCGGATCCTGCCGCCTGCGGCCAGCTTGTTCAGCGCGGGCAGTTCGGCGATGCACGGCCCGCACCATGTCGCCCACAGGTTGATGAGCAGAGGTTTGCCCTTGAGGCTTGCGGTGTTGATCTCCTTGCCCTGCGCATCCCTGAAGGTCAGCGCGGGCAGTCGCGAACCCTTGTGGCTGCGGTCGAGCGCGGCGCCTTCGGCATTGGGCGCCGAGGATGGGGCTGATGCGCCTGCTTCTGGCGGTTGCTTATCGCCGCCGCTTTGCCTATCGCAACCCGCGATTCCGGCCGCGATGGTGGCCACCATCAGGCCCCTACCGGCAAGTTTGAGGATTTTGCGCGTGAGCGAAGGTGACAACAAGGCAGGCTCCAATCAGATGTGGGGCGGGCGCTTTGCCGAAGGGCCCAGCGCCATCATGCGTGAGATTAACGCCTCGATCCCCTTCGACAAGGCCCTTTGGCGCCAGGATATCCGCGCCTCCAAGGCCCATGTCGCGATGCTGGGCGCGCAGGGAATCGTGAGCGCCGATGACGCCGCCACGATCAGCGCCGGTCTGGACACGGTCGCGGGCGAATATGAAGTGAGCGGCGTCCCTGAGAACTGGGATCTCGAAGACATCCACATGACCACCGAGAGCCGCCTTGCCGAACTGGTCGGTCCGGCGGCGGGGCGTCTGCACACCGCGCGCAGCCGCAACGATCAGGTCGCCACCGATTTCCGCCTCTGGGTCCGCGATGCGGTGGACGAGGCGCTGGCCGGTCTCAATGCGCTGCAAAAGGCGCTGGTGGCCCGCGCGGGCGAGCATGTGAACTCGATCATGCCCGGCTTTACCCATCTTCAGACCGCGCAGCCGGTGACGCTTGGCCATCACCTGATGGCCTATTACGAAATGGCCGCGCGCGATGTCTCGCGCTTTGCCGATGCCCGTGCGCGCATGAACCAGTCGCCGCTGGGCGCCGCCGCGCTGGCCGGGACCGGGTTCCCCATCGACCGTTTCGCCACGGCGCGGGCGTTGGATTTCGACCGTCCCACCGACAACAGCCTCGATTCGGTTTCGGACCGCGACTTCGCGCTCGATTACCTGATGGCGGCGGCGCAATGCTCGCTCCATCTTTCGCGTCTTGCCGAAGAGTTCATCATCTGGGCGTCGCAGCCCTTCGGCTTCGTCCGCCTGCCCGACAGTCTGTCGACCGGCAGCAGCATCATGCCGCAAAAGAAGAACCCCGATGCCGCCGAACTGGTGCGTGGCCATGCCGGGCGCATCATCGGCTCGCTCACCAGCCTGATGATCACGATGAAGGGCCTGCCGCTGGCCTATTCCAAGGATATGCAGGACGACAAGCCGCCGGTGTTTGAAGCGGCCGGTCTGCTGACCCTGTGCCTTGCCGCGATGACGGGCATGGTGGAAAGCACCACCTTCCGCACCGACCGCATGCGTCAGGCCGCCGAACTGGGCTATGCCACGGCGACCGATCTGGCCGACTGGCTGGTTCGTCAGGCCAATATCCCCTTCCGCGAGGCGCATCACATCACCGGCGCGGCGGTCAAGCTGGCCGAAAGCAAGGGGATCGCGCTGGATCAGCTCAGCCTCGATGAACTGCAGGCGATCGACCCGCGCATTACCGATGCGGTCTATCCCGCGCTTTCGGTCGAGGCATCGGTGGCATCGCGCGCCAGCCATGGCGGCACCGCCCCATCTCAGGTAGAACAACGTGTGGCGCAGGCTCGCGCCGCGCTTGGTATGGAGTAACGCCCTTATGCGTGCCGTATTTTTCCCGATGGTTGCGCTCCTGGCGCTGGCGGGCTGCGGCACGCAGGGCGAACTTAAACCCGCGCCGGGGCATCAGTTGCCCCCTTCGCCCATTGGCCGCAAGGACCGGCCGAGTGCGACGGAATTGCTCAGCCAATCGTCTCAGGCCCGTCCCAGCCGCAATGTCGAGCTGCACACGCGCTCTGAACCGCGCACGGACGATGCCTTCGATCTGCCTCCTTCAGAATGAGCCGGGGGGCCTTATGCCCCCACGCAGGATTTAAAGACACATGGATCATTTTCATTACGTTGACGGCGTTCTTCATGCCGAAGACACCGCCATTCCCGCCATTGCCCGCGCCGTGGGCACGCCGGTTTACATCTATTCGGCCGCCACGCTGACCCGCCACGCGCGCGTGTTCCGCGAGGCTCTGTCGATCCTGCCCTCGACGCATATCGCCTTTGCGGTCAAGTCGAACCCCAATCTGGCGGTCTTGAAGCTGCTGGCGCGCGAAGGTTACGGCGCGGACGTGGTCTCTGCGGGCGAGATGGACCGCGCGCTGGCCGCCGGTATCCCGGCGCAGGGCGTGGTCTTTTCCGGCGTCGGCAAGACGGCGGACGAGCTGACCCGCGCGCTTAAGGCGGGCATCGGCCAGTTCAACATCGAGAGCGAAGAGGAAGGCGTCGAGCTGGCCGCGATTGCCGCTTCGCTCGGACTGGTGGCCCATGCCGCGCTCCGCGTGAACCCGGATGTGGACGCGGGCACCCATGCCAAGATTTCCACCGGCATGGCGGAAAACAAGTTCGGCGTGGCCTATGACCGCGCCGCCGGGATCTATGCGCGCCTGTCCGCGCTGCCGGGTATCGAGATGCGCGGGCTTGCCGTCCATATCGGCAGCCAGTTGTCCAGGCTCGACCCGCTGGAGGCCGCGTTTAGCAAGATGGGCGAGCTGATGCGCTCGATCCGCGGGCAGGGCCTGAGCATCACCCATATGGATCTGGGCGGCGGCATCGGCGTGCCTTACAAGGCGGATGAGGTGTTTCCCTCTCCGGCCGAATATGCCGCCATGGTGGCGCGCGTCACGGCCGATTGGGGCGTCACACTGATGTTCGAACCGGGCCGCGTGATCGCGGGCAATTCGGGCGTGCTGGTCACCGAGGTTGTGCGCGTCAAGGAAGGCGTGACCACGCCCTTCGTCATCGTCGATGCGGCCATGAACGACCTTGCCCGCCCGGCGCTCTATGGCTCGTGGCACGATTTTCTGGCCGTCGAGCCCAATGGCGAAAAGTTCACCGCCAATATCGTCGGCCCGATCTGCGAATCCTCCGACACCTTTGCCATGGGCCGCGAGATCGACGTGGTGAAGGCGGGCGATCTTGCCGTGTTCCGCACCGCCGGGGCCTATGGCGCCACCATGGCCAACACCTATAACAGCCGCGCGCTGGTGCCCGAGGTGATGGTCAATGGCGATCAGTGGGCGGTTGTCGCCAATCGGATTGATCCTGCGGCCATTTTGGCGGCGGAGCAGGTGCCGAATTGGTTGATGGATTAAAGGGGGTTTTGCCTCCGGCGGGCAAAGGGCGGGGGCCCTTTGCAATCCCGTTAATGGGGATAGTTTGGGGGATTGGAATTTTAAAAGCCTGCGGCGCTTACGAAAGAGCGCCGCAGGCTCTATAATTTCTGACATTGCGTCCGACACAAAACGCCGAACTCTTCGCGCAACGAGGACAGTAAAGGGAGCGCGAGGGTCTAGACCCTCGCATCTTGCCCTATTCCCTCTATAACCCCCACCATGATCGACACACTCCCCCTCTTTCACCGCATCAAGGGCCAACCCGTCATCGTTCTGGGCACAGGCGATGCGGCGGACGCTAAACGCCGCCTTGTCGAACGCGCGGGCGGACAGGTGTTCGACGATATGCAGGAAGGGATCGACCGCTGTGCGCGTCTCGCCTTCGTCGCCTATGAGGACCGTGAAGCTGCCGCCGCCGATGCCCTGCGGCTGCGCGGGGCGGGCCTGCTGGTCAATGTCGTCGACCAGCCCGACCTTTGCGATTTCACCACGCCCTCGATCCTGGACCGTTCGCCCGTGCTGATCGCGGTGGGGACGGGGGGCGTCTCGGCGGGGCTGGCCAAGCAATTGCGGCTGCGGCTGGAGGCGCTTTTGCCCGAGAGGCTGGGCGCGCTGGCGCAGGCGCTGGGTGCGGCGCGGACCGTGCTGCGGCGGCGGTTTCCCGATGCGGCCGACCGCCGTCGCGCGCTCGATGTGGCGCTGGGGCAGGGGGGGATGCTCGACCCGCTCGACGATGGCAGCGCGGGGCGGGTGGATGCCTTCCTTGCGGGCGCCAGGCTGCCTGACGAGACGCTGGCCGAAATCGTACTGACCTCGCCCGATCCCGATGATCTCACGCTGCGTCAGGCCCGCTGGCTGGGCGGGGCCGATGGGATCGCGGTTGAGGAAGGTGTGCCCGACGTCGTGCTGGCGCGGGCGCGGGCCGATGCGATCCGGTTGAAAATCGCGCGAGGGCAGGGGTTTGAGGCACCCGGTGGGGTTTGGGTTATTGTGAGAAATGGGGGGTAGGAAGCAGGTTTGCCTCCGGCGGGCAAAGGGCGGGGGCCCTTTGCAATCCCGTTAATGGGGATGGTTTGCGGCGGGGTGTTTTGGGCGATATTTATAAAGCTTGCGGCGCTACTTAAAACGCGCCGCAGGCTTTATAATTTCTAACGGCGCGTCCGGCACTCGACGGCGAATCCATAGCGCAACGCAGACAGTAAAGGGAGCGCGAGGGTCTAGACCCTCGCATATTCATCTTCACCTTAATGCCAGAATCCAAACAAGCAACCCGGTGATCATTAAGCCAATAACGAACCAGCAACCAATGCGCAGGGGCCGTGGCAGCTTATTAAATAGCCAACTTATTACTTCTGAAATGCAATCGCCGATTATGTCGCCGATGAAGTCTACCACCGCATCCCGCCCGCCATCGCATCGCACGCCGCCTGCAGGATCACCGCCGCGGCTGCGCTGTCGATGCGGGTCTTGCGCTTGGCGCGGCTCATGTCCTGCTCGATCAGCCCGCGCTCAGCGCTGGTGGTGGACCATCGCTCGTCCCACAGCAGGATGGGCAGGCCCAGCACGGCAAGGTTTTTGGCATAGGCGCGGGCCGATTGGGCGCGTGGACCCGATGTGCCGTCCATGTTCAGCGGCAGACCGATGACGATGCCCTTGATGCCGCGTTCCTCGATCAGCGCGGCGATGGCCAATTTGTCCACGCTGAATTTGCCGCGCGCGATGGTCTTGCCGGGCGAGGCAATGCGCCATTCGGGGTCGGCAAAGGCGGTGCCTATGGTCTGCGTGCCAAGGTCGAGGCCGATCAGGCCCCCGCCATCGGGCAACGCATCGCGCATATCCAGCGCGGAAAGGGTAATCAGCTCAGCCATTGGCGCCACCAGCCTGCGGTTTTTTCGGTTTGCATATCGGGCGCCTTGCGGGCGCTCCTTGCGGGAGGCGCGCCATGCCATGCTTTGACCCGCCGCGCCACATCCGCGCGCAGGGCGCTCCAGAACAGGGGGATGTCATAGACGTGGAAATTGTTGCCCGGCGCGACGAAGGGGCCAAGCTGGGGCGCGGGGCCGATCATCAAAAACCCGTCCGGCGCGCAGCGCGCAGGCACGAGGCCGGGGACAAGGCTGGCCCCGGTCAGCGCCGTATCAGGCACCAGCGTGCCGGGATTGGCCTGCGCCGGGACGGCGTCACCGGGGCGGCCGGTGAGTGGGTTGACGCAGAGGAACGGGCTGTTGCCGCGGGCCGCGCCATCAAGGCCGGGAAAGCGGGCATAGGCCTCGCGCACCATGTCGGTTTCGGCAGGTTCCGCAAAGCTCTGCCATGAGATGACACAGCCCGCCTGATCGGGGCCTTCGCAGGCGGGCAGGCCCATCGCGGGCAGGTCATGGTCCAGGCTGACCGGCCAGCCCACCGCATAGGCCGCCGCCACCCGCGCGGCCAGCGGCTTGCCCGCCACTCGGTCCTGCATCAGATGCATCAGGTGAAACGCGCCCTGGCTGTGCCCGGCGATCACGATGGGCAGGCGCGGGTCGACCGTTGCGATAAATTCATCAAACGCGGCCAGCACATCGCCATAGGCCACATCGAGCGCCTTTCTCCCTGATGGCCGGTCGGTCAGGAAAGCGCCCAAGGTGGCCTGTCGATAGCGCGGCGCCCAGACTTCGGCCGCCGCGCTGAAGGGTGTGGCCAGACCGCGCAGCAGGATTTCCGTCCGCCCCGAAATCAGCGTTTCGTCAACGGCCGAATTCCAGTGCAGCCGGTCGAAATGGCTGGTGGGATGGATGAAAAACACCGCAACGGGCAGGGTCGCCTCGCCCACCGGCGCGCCGGTGGGGCGCCAGCGCGAAGGATCATTCGGCCCGCCCGCCCCGCGCGAATACCACATGGCCGGATCGGCATAGGCATTGGCGGCCAGAGGCGGCGCGGCGGAAAACGGCACGACCGGCACAAAGGTGAATTGTGTCAATTCCTTGGCCCAATAGCGCAAAGCACCCAGCGCACCGATCACAAGCACCACCAGAATTGCAACGCCATAGAGAAACTTTCGCGCCAAGGGGGATTTACACCTGCTCTGTCACTTCGGCGCCATCATGCGCCATCGCGCCGCGCGCCGCCAGCCTTTCCAGCAAGACCTTGAGCATGGCCAGCATCGGATCCGCCAGCGCCAGCCCCAGAATGCCGAACAGCGCCCCCATCATCAGCTGCATCGCCAGGACCAGCGCGGGGGCCAGATCGGCGGTCTTCTTGGCCACCATGGGCACGACAATATTGCCGTCGATCCCCTGAACCACGATATAGACGCCGATACAGTAAAGCCCCATGGATGTGCCGCCCGAAAAGCCGACCATGACCATCAGCAGGCCCGAGACCGGCGCGCCAATATTGGGCAGAAACGCCAAAACGCCGGTGATCAGCCCCAGCAGCGTTGCCATGGGCACGCCATAGGCCGAGAGCGCAAGGCCGATCGTCAACCCTTCGATCACCATGCCCACCAGTCGCCCGAACAGCAGGCGGCGCATCGTATGGCCCATCTGGGTAAACATCTGTTCGAAAAACGGGCGGCTTTCGCGCGGCAGCATCCATGCCAGACCGCGCTGATAGGGCTGGGGATCGATGGCGAAATAGACGCCCAGCACGAGGATCAGAAACAGCGTGGCCATGCCGCCGAACAGCCCTCCCAGCACGCTGGGCAATTGCGCCGCGCCCGCGATGGCCTGTTCGGTAAAGGTCTGGATCGTGCTGCGGTTCAGTGTAATCAGCCGGTGGCGTTCGGCCCAGTGCAGGCCCTTTTGCGCCTGCGCCATCAGGATTTCGGGCAAGGCGGCGGCCTGAAGCGCGAGTTGCGACCCGGCATAGGTGGCAAACCAGATGGCAAAGCCGGCCGCCGCCGCCAGCACGATGGCCACCCGCCACAGGCGCGGGATCGGCAGCACCCGCCCCAGCAGCCGCGCCCCGCCATCCAGCAGCGCGCCAAACACCATCCCGCCGAACACCACCATCAATGGTTGCGCCAGCACCACCAGCAGCACCATCAATCCGGCAATGCCCAGCCAGATCAGCGCCTTCTTCGCCTCATTGCGCACCATCGGGTCGCGAATGTCGGTTGGGCCGGCGCGGCGCTGGCGAGGCGTGGAGGGCTTGCGGGGTGTTTGGGCCATATTATTTGGGTTTGCTCACCAAGGGCGGGCGCAGCGAGGTGCCCGCGCGGCCCGAACGCAGGCCGGTGAACCAGCTCAGCGGGTTCCAGCCCGCCGTGCCGTTGAAGGAATGGGTGATGAATTCGGCGCGTCCGCCCACATCCGACAAAGGCACCGGCCCGCCAAGCCCGCGTTCCTCCAGCGGCACGCGGCTGTCGGCGGAGTGGTCGCGGTTGTCGCCCATCACAAAGACATGGCCTTCGGGCACACGGATTTCGGCCATGTCGTCAAAGGGCTGTTCCATATGATCGAGGATCGTATAGGTCGCGCCATTGGGCAAGGTTTCACGCCATGCCGGGATCGAGCAGACCTCCTGACCCGAGGGCTTGCGTTCCTTGAGGCCGATAAAACCGGCGCCTTCGCAGGGGTAGGGGTCTTCATCGCCCCGGATCGCGTCGAGCGGGATTTCGGCGGGCGATTCGACCGCCTGCGGCACGGGGCGGCCATTGAGGATGATCTGGCCATGGCGCAGGGCGATACGGTCGCCGGGGCGGGCCACCACGCGCTTGATATAATCATCGCCCGGCCGGTCACGCGGGACCACGATCACCACATCGCCATAATCGGGCGTGCCGGGCCAGATGCGCCAGGAGCCGCGCGGCAGGACGTGAAAGCTGGGCGAGGCCCAATTCCAGCCATAGGGATATTTCGAGACCACCAGATGATCGCCCACCCACAATCCCGGCAGCATCGAGGCCGAGGGAATGTAAAACGGCTTGGCGATAAATGAATGAAACGCCAGCACCGCCAGCAGCATGCCGCCCAGCCCGCGCACCTCGGCCCACCAGTTGATGGGCTGCTTGGCGGTGTCGGTGGTCTTGGTATCGCTGGAGGCGGACATTGGGGAATCGTCTTTCAAAGAGGCAGGGTTTCGATGATGACCGTGGCGGAGGCCCATGGCAAATCGTCGGTGAGCGAAAGGTGGAGTTGGGCTGTCTGGCCCGGTGGGGTGATCGCGGCCAGACGATCGGCGGCCCCGGCGTGCAGCAGGAGCGAGGGCGCGCCCAGATCATTGCGCACCACCTCGATATCGGTCAGGCCAAAGCCGCGCCCGATGCCGGTGCCCAATGCCTTGGCGCATGCTTCCTTGGCGGCCCAGCGCTTGGCCAGCGTGGCCGCGCGCATCGCCGGGCGCGAATCGGCCAGAGCGATCTCTGCGGGCGTAAAGCTGCGCGCCAGAAACCGCGCTTCATGCCGTTCCAGCGCCGCCTCGATACGGTCGATATTCACCAGATCTGTGCCGAGGCCCAGGATCATCGTGTTGTCACCCCCAAGATCAACCGCGCGCCGCGTCCATCAGTTCGCGCATCCGGCGCACCGCGTTTTCAAGGCCGACGAACACCGCCTCGCCGATCAGATAATGGCCGATGTTGAGTTCGGCGATCTGGGGAATGGCGGCGACCGGCTGAACATTGTCATAGGTCAGGCCGTGGCCCGCATGAGGCTCGATCCCGTTGCGCGCGGCAAGCGCGACCATATCGGCAAGGCGCTTCAATTCGACCGCACAGGCCTCGCCCTCGGCATGGGCATATTCGCCGGTGTGAAATTCCACCACCGGCGCGCCAAGGCGGATCGCGGCGTCAAGCTGGCGCATTTCGGGCGCGATGAAGAGCGAGACGCGGATGCCCGCATCACTCAGACGCTGAACGATGGGGGCAAGGCGGTTGTGCTGCCCGGCCGCATCGAGCCCGCCCTCGGTCGTGCGCTCCTCGCGCCGCTCGGGCACGATGCAGGCGGCGTGCGGTTTGTGGCGCAGCGCGATGTCCAGCATCTCGTCCGTGGCGGCCATTTCCAGATTGAGCGGCAGCGAGGTCGAGGCCTGAATGCGCGCCAGATCCTCGTCGCGGATATGGCGGCGATCCTCGCGCAGATGCGCGGTGATGCCGTCGCCGCCCACCGCCGCAACGATCTGGGCCGCGCGCACGGGATCGGGATGAGCGCCGCCCCGCGCGTTGCGGATCGTGGCCACATGGTCGATGTTGACGCCAAGGCGCAGGCGAGCGGGGCTGAGCGCGTTCATTACGGCTTGGCCCGGCTGCCGGGCTTGACCGCAGGCGTGGCGGCCAGAGCAGCGGGCACTTCATCGGGCGCATAGGTGGGGAAGTTGAGCGCGATCAGCGGATAGAAGGGCACGCCCAGATCCACCTTGCCTGCGCTGCGGTCGATCAGGGCCGCCGCCGCGATCACCTTGCCGCCCGCATCCTCGATGGCCTTGATCGCCTCGCGGCTCGACAGGCCGGTCGTCACCACATCCTCGACCATTAGCACCTTGTCGCCCGGTTCGATGGAAAAGCCGCGGCGCAGTTCGAACGTGCCGGTGGGCCGTTCGACAAACATCGCGTCCACGCCCAGCGCGCGGCCCACTTCATGGCCGATGATCAATCCGCCCATCGCCGGGCTGATGACCTTTTGGATTTCCTTGCGCAGGTCGCGCGGCAATTTCTGGGCAATGCCAATCGCCAGACGGCTGGCCCGTTCCGGGTTCATCAGCACGCGGGCGCATTGCAGATAATGCGCGCTGTGGCGCCCAGAGGAGAGCAGGAAATGCCCTTCGAGCAGGGCATGGCTGGCGCGGAATTCGGCCAGCACCTCTTCTTCGGTCATGCTTTGTCTTGCCTTCGTCCAAAAAACTTGTGCGATTCCCGCAGGAGCGGCGCGCGCCCTGCTTCAAATTTACCCCTAGAGGCGCTTGTGGGCTGGGGCAAGCGCTGGTACACCCTGTTCCTAAGGGACAAAAGTCCCGGAGCCTGTGGGACGCCGGACGAGGAGGGGGCTTTTCTTCCGAGCGGCGAAGAAGAAAGAACGTAGGCCATGATTTTGGGAGAAGTATCCGGGGCCTTCGGGCGCCGAATGTTGCGTATTGCCTTGATGGCGCGAAATGTCCTGAAAGTGGCGCCGGGTCTGGCGCTGATCGCTGCGGGCGCGGCCCATGCGGCTGCCGATCGTCTTGCTGTTGCGCCGGGCGGCTATACCCCGATGAAGCCCACGCCCGGCAAGGGCATGCCGGTTGACGGCGGGCTGACCTTTCAGACCCAATATTCCCCCACCGGGCTTGAGGCCCTGTGGATGCACGATCACATCGTGATGACCGTCCTGATCGCGACCACGCTTTTCGTGCTGGCGCTGCTGGTCTGGGTGATGGTGCGTTATAATTCGCGCGCCAATCCGGTGCCCAGCAAGACCAGCCACAACACGCTGCTCGAAGTGATCTGGACCGGCATTCCCGTGCTGATCCTGCTGGTGGTCTTCGTCCCCTCGATGAAGCTGCTGGCCCATCAGTTCAAGACCCCGCCCAAGGAAGCGCTGACCATCAAGGCGATCGGCAACCAGTGGTACTGGACCTATGCCTATCCCGACAATGGCGAGTTCGAAGTGACCAGCAACATGCTGAGCCACGAGGAGGCGGTGAAGCGCGGCGAGCCGCCGCAGCTGGCCGCCGACAACCGCATGGTGGTGCCGGTGGGCGAACCGATTCGCCTGCAGACCACGGGCGCGGATGTGATCCACTCGTTTGCGGTCCCCTCGCTGTGGTTCAAGCTGGACGCGGTGCCGGGGCGGATCAACGAGAAGGTGTTGTTCGTCAAGGAGCCGGGCGTCTATTATGGCCAGTGCAGCGAGCTTTGCGGCGCGCGCCATGGCTATATGCCGATCGTGGTCGAGGCGCTGCCCCGTCCCCAGTATAACGCCTGGGTGATGACGCATGCCGGCGCCAAGATCGACGGCGCGCCCGAGGCGCCCGCTGCGGCCCCTGCCGCTGCCGCCGCCTCGCCTGCCGCCGAAGCCGCTTCGGGGACCGAGGTGGCCGCCGCCGCCTCGTCCGGCGAATAACTTTTACGCGAGGGTTTGAAGAACAATGGCTACCATCGCAGACGAATTTCACGCCCATTCCGACGGGCATGTGCATGACCATCACGACCATGACCACAAGCCGGGCTTTTTCGCCCGCTGGTTCATGTCCACCAACCACAAGGATATCGGCACGCTCTATCTGATCTTTGCCATCACGGCGGGGATCATCGGGGGCGCGATTTCCGGCATCATGCGTGCCGAACTGGCGCAGCCGGGCATCCAGTATCTGGGTTATTTTGCGCAGTTGCTGGGCACGAAAGATCCCAGCTTTGACCAGCAGCTCCACCTGTGGAACGTGCTGATTACCGCGCATGGCCTGATCATGGTGTTCTTCATGGTCATGCCTGCCATCATCGGCGGGTTTGGCAACTGGTTTGTGCCGATCATGATCGGTGCGCCCGACATGGCCTTCCCGCGCATGAACAACATCTCGTTCTGGTTGACGGTGGCGGGTTTCTGCTCGCTGATGTGTTCGGCCTTTGTGCCGGGCGGCACCGGTCAGGGCGCGGGCATCGGCTGGACAGCCTATGCGCCGCTCTCGACCTCGGGTTCGCAGGGGCCTGCGGTCGATTTCGCGATCTTCTCGCTGCACCTTGCCGGTGCAGGCTCGATCATGGGCGCGATCAATTTCATCACCACCATCTTCAACATGCGCGCGCCGGGCATGACCCTGCATAAGATGCCGCTGTTTGTCTGGTCGGTGCTGGTGACGGCGTTCCTGCTGCTGCTGGCGCTGCCGGTGTTGGCGGCCGCCATCACGATGCTGCTGACCGACCGCAATTTCCACACCACCTTCTTTGATGCGGCGGGCGGCGGTGATCCGGTCCTGTATCAGCATCTGTTCTGGTTCTTCGGCCACCCCGAAGTCTACATCATGATCCTGCCCGGTTTCGGCATCATCAGCCAGATCGTCTCGACCTTCAGCCGCAAGCCCGTGTTCGGTTATCTGGGCATGGCCTATGCGATGGTGGCGATCGGCGTGGTGGGCTTTGTCGTGTGGGCGCACCACATGTACACCACCGGCCTGTCCGAAGATGTGAAGATGTATTTCACCACTGCCACGATGGTGATCGCGGTGCCCACCGGCATCAAGATCTTCTCGTGGATCGCGACGATGTGGGGCGGTTCGATCCGCTTCGCCTCGCCCATGGTCTGGGCCATCGGCTTCATCTTCCTGTTCACCGTGGGCGGCGTCACGGGCGTTGAGCTGGCCAATGGCGGTTTGGACGACAACCTTCAGGACACCTATTATGTGGTGGGTCACTTCCACTATGTGCTCTCGCTGGGCGCGGTGACCTCGCTGTTTGCCGGTTTCTACTACTGGTTCCCCAAGATGAGTGGACGCTGGCACTCCGAACTGCTGTCCTATCTGCATTTCGCGGTGTTCTTTGTCGGCGTGAACATGATCTTCTTCCCCATGCACTTCCTGGGGATGCAGGGCATGCCGCGCCGTTACCCTGACTTCACGCCTGCCTATGCCTATTGGAACCATATCGCCACGATCGGCTATATGGTGATGGCGGTCTCGATCGGCATCTGGATCATCAACATCATCTATGCCTTCACCATGGGCAAAAAGGCCGAAGGCAATTACTGGGGCGAGGGCGCGACGACGCTGGAATGGACGCTGTCCAGCCCGCCGCCGTTCCACCAGTTCGAAACCCTGCCGGTGATCAAGGACGATGGTCACCATTAAGGATGGTTGCGGCGCCCGGACCCGCTCCGGGCGCCCGTAATCCGGCCGCATCTGTTACTCGAAGGGACAGCTATGTCTCGCGTGCTCCCTTTACATCGCGGCGCAATGGCGCAAGGGGGAATGCCCATGAGCATCCCCCCTGTCAAAACCGGCGCCAAACCCGCCGCTCGTCAGCCTGCCGACTGGCGCGATTTCTTCGCCCTGACCAAGCCGCGCGTGATGACGCTGGTGATCTTCACCGGCCTTTGCGGATTGCTGGCGGCGCCGGGCCATATCCACCCGGTGATCGGATTCGCCACGATTCTATGCATTGCGGTGGGTGCCGGCGGGGCCGCCGCGCTCAACCAGTGGTGGGAAGCCGACATTGACGCGGGCATGAAGCGCACCGCCAAGCGGCCTTTGCCTGCCGGGCGGATGGACCGCGAATCAGCCCGCGATTTCGGCATGGCGCTCTCAGGGCTGTCGGTGTTGACCATGGGGTTGGCGGCAGGGTGGATCTGCGCGGTCATTCTGGCGGTGTCGATTGTTTATTACGCGCTGGTCTATACGGTCTGGCTGAAACCGCGCACGCCGCAGAATATCGTGATCGGCGGCGGGGCCGGGGCTTTTCCGCCGATGATCGGCTGGGTGGCGGTGACGGGCCATATCACATGGATGCCGGTGCTGCTGTTCCTCATCATCTTTATGTGGACGCCGCCGCATTTCTGGGCGCTGGCGCTGTTTGTGAAGACCGATTACGCCAAGGTGGGCATTCCGATGATGCCGGTGGTGGCGGGGGAAAAATCCACCCGGCGCCAGATCTTCGCCTATTCGGTGCTGCTGCTGCCGCTCACGCTGCTGCCGGTGTTTCTGCCCAAGGATGATGGCGGGCCGGGATGGATTTACGGCGTGTCGGCGGGCGTGCTGTCGACGCTGTTCCTGTTGCTGGCGATCCGGGTGGGTTTCCGCAACCGGCGCGATGAGGACGATTCCATGAAGCCGGAAAAGCAGCTTTTCGCTTTTTCGGTGCTTTATCTGTTCGCCCTGTTCGCCGCGCTGGTGGCGGATCGCTGGGTGCCGATCATCGGAGGATATTTGTGAGCGAACCGATCGACATGGACGCAAGCAAGATGGAGGAGCGCAAGCGCATCATCGCCGGGCGCAACAAGGCGCTGGGGCTGGTGCTGCTGGGTCTGGTGGTGCTGTTCTTTGCCATCACCATTGCCAAGATGGGGCATTGATCCATGGCCGGCCTGAACCCGCCCGTGCCGCAAAACCGCAACCGCCGCGTGGCGATGATTGCGGCGGGCGTGGCGCTGGGGATGGCGGGTCTGGGCTATGCCTCGGTGCCGCTTTATCGGATTTTCTGTCAGGCCACCGGCTATGGCGGCACGCCCCGCCGCGCCAGCGAGGCCCAGGCCGAAGGCGTCAAGGTGGCCGCCGGGCGCACGATGTCGGTGCGTTTCGACGCCAATGTCGATCCGGGCATGCCATGGCAATTCCGCCCGCGCCAGACCACGCAGACCGTGGCCATCGGCGCGCGCACGCTGGCCATTTTCGAGGCGCATAACACGTCGGACAAGCCGATCACCGGGGCGGCCAGTTTCAACGTCTCGCCCGACGAGGCGGCGCGTTATTTCACCAAGGTGGCCTGTTTCTGTTTCACGCAACAGACGCTGCAACCGGGGCAGAGCGTGGCCATGCCGGTCAGTTATTACGTCGATCCCAAGATCCTTGAGGACAAGGACCTCAAAGGTCTGGAACAGATCACCTTGAGTTATACGTTCCACCCCGTGCCGGGAGCCTGAGGCAGGCGGGCGGAACGAGCAGGAAATCCACGCTTTTCGGTCTGCAAATCGTGCTGGACCGGGGGCTTCAGGAAAGATAGGTTTGAACACAACAAATGCCGGGGGAAAGAGGCCGCAACAGGCCCGCACCCATGGCAAAAAGGGGATGAATGCGATGGCCTCTGGCAAGACACATGACTACCATATCCTGCCGCCCGATCTGGTGCCTTTGGCCACCACGCTCGGGGCTTTCACCTTTACCACCGGCATGGTGTTCATGATGCACCCCGAGACGTTCGGGGCGCTGGGTCATATTGTGCCATGGGCGGGGCTGGCGCTGTTGCTGGCGGCCATGTTCACCTGGTTCAACAAGATCGTGAACGAGGCCCATGCGGGCGATCATACGCCGGTGGTGCAACTGCATCAGCGCTATGGCATGATCCTGTTCATCGCCTCGGAAGTCATGTTCTTTGTCGGCTGGTTCTGGGCCTTCTTTGATTTCTCGCTGTTTCCCTCGACCATTTCGAAGGCGATCGGCGGGCAATGGCCGCCCAAGGAATTGGAAGCTGTCCTTGACGCTTTCGACCTGCCGCTGCTCAACACGATGATCCTGCTGCTTTCGGGCACGACCGTGACCTGGGCGCATCACAGCCTGATCCATGGCGACCGTTCGGGGCTGAAAAAGGGGCTCTGGCTGACCATCATTCTGGGCATTCTGTTCAGCAGCCTTCAGGCGTTTGAATATGCCCATGCGCCCTTCGCCTTTGGCAAGAACACCTATGGCTCGGCCTTTTACATGGCGACCGGTTTCCATGGTTTCCATGTGATCGTGGGCACGATCTTCCTCGCGGTCTGTCTGGCCCGCTCCTATCGCGGCGATTTTACCCCGCGCCAGCATTTCGGTTTTGAGGCCGCCGCATGGTATTGGCACTTCGTCGACGTGGTGTGGCTGTTCCTCTTCGTGTGCATCTATATCTGGGGCAACTGGGGCTTTGCGGTTGACTGATCCGGCAAAGCCATCCTCATCCGCAGGGCAGCCGGGAATCGTCTCGGCTGCCCTGTTCGGTTTGTGCCCGCGCTGCGGGGCCAAGGGCCTGTTTGCGGGCATTGCCCATTTTGCGCCGCGCTGCGAAAAATGCGGGCTGGATTTCGGTGCGTTCAATGTCGGCGATGGACCGGCGGCCTTTCTGACCTTTGGGGTTGGCGCTTTGGCGGCGGTGGTGGCGGCATGGCTGGCGCTGGATGTCGATCCGCCGGTGTGGGTCTATGTCGCGGTGCTGGTGCCGCTGGTGGTTTTGCCCACGCTTTATGGGCTGCGCGTGTCGAAGGCCGCGCTGCTGACGGCGGAATATCAGCGGCGGGCGAGTGAAGCAGGCGCAAAGGATGTCGATTCGCGATGAACTGGCGCAAATTGCCCGTGATCCCCACGCTGCTGGTGCTGGCGGCGGCGGGTTATATGGTCCACCTCGGCTTCTGGCAGCTCGACCGACTGGCCCAGAAAGAGTCCAAGATCGCGCGTTTCACCGCCGCGCAGGGCGACCGCAGCCCGGTTTCGATTGGCGAGGTATGGCGCTATCGCCAATCGGATGCGCGCGATTTCCACCGCACGCAGTTCTGGTGCCAGCAGGTGCTGCAGATCTCGGCCCAGTCCGGGCGCAATGCGGCGGGGCAGGCGGGCTGGGCGCATATCGCGCGATGCCTGACCGCGCCTGTCGATACGCAGGGGTTCCATCCCACCGAGGCGCCCAAGGGTGTGCTGGCCGATGTGGTGCTGGGGTGGAGCAACAAGCCCGCGCCCGTGGCATGGAGCGGCGGGCAGGTGGAGGGGCTGGTCGTGCCGGGGGGCGAATTTGCCCATCATGTCGTGGCCGATCCGGCGCTGGCGGGGCTGGCGAGCAATGCGACGCCCGATCCGCGCGATTTGCCCAATAATCACCTGTCCTATGCGGTGCAGTGGTTCCTTTTCGCGCTGACCGCTTTGGTGATTTATGCGGTGGCGGTGAGGAAGAGGGTGTCGGGGGAAGAAGAAGGGGAGTGATGCGAGGGTCTGGACCCTCGCGCTCCCATTATCGTCTGCGTTGCGCTTTGGGTTCGGCGTTGTGTTTCGGACGCGCGGTTGGAATTTGAAAGCCTGCGGCGCGTTTCAGCGCGAGTTCGCCGCGCCGCAGGCCTTGCCAACCATCCCAATCGCACCCCGTCACCGACCAAACGCATCCCCCATAATGGGATTGCAAAGGGTCGAGACCCTTTGCCCGCCGGAGGCATAAAAACCCCTGAATCCCGCAAAACCCTTGCCCCTGCGCCCCTCTGCGGCTAACGGGGCGGGCCAAACGGACAGGGAATCCCATGGAATATATCTCCACGCGCGGCAACGCACCGGTTCTTGATTTTGAAGGCGCGACTCTGGCTGGTCTGGCCAGCGACGGCGGGCTTTATGTGCCCCGCGAATGGCCGCGTTTTTCCAAGGACGAGATCGCCGCGCTGGCGGGCCTGCCCTATGCGGAGCTGGCGGCCAAGGTGATGGCGCCTTTCGTGGGCGAGAGCCTGAGCTATGAGCGCCTGCTGGAGCTGACCACGGCGGCCTATGGCCGGTTTTCGCACGCTGCCGTGACGCCCTTGAAGCAGTTGGACGAGCAGCAGTGGCTGCTGGAGCTGTTCCACGGCCCGACGCTGGCGTTCAAGGACGTGGCGCTGCAATTGCTGGGCCTCTTGTTCGAAGAATTCCTGGGCCGCAGCCCGCAGAACCTGACCATCGTGGGCGCCACCAGCGGCGACACCGGCAGCGCGGCAATTGACGCCGTGGCAGGCCGCGCCAAGGTCGACATTTTCATGCTGCATCCCAAGGGCCGCGTCAGCGACGTTCAGCGCCGCCAGATGACGACCGTGCTGGCCCCCAATGTCTATAACATCGCCATCGAGGGCAGCTTCGACGATGCGCAGGCGATGGTGAAGCGCATTTTCAACGACAAGGCCGTGACCGATCAGTTCAACATCGGCGCGGTGAATTCGATCAACTGGGCGCGTCTGATGGCGCAGGTGGTCTATTATTTCGCCGCCGCGCTGCAACTGGGCGCGCCGGAACGCGAAGTGGCCTTCTCGGTGCCCACCGGCAATTTCGGTGACGTGTTCGCCGGCTATGTCGCCGCGCAGATGGGCCTGCCGATTGCCAAGCTGATCGTCGCCACCAATGTGAATGACATCCTGCACCGCGCGCTGTCGAGCGGCGATTATTCGGCCGGGACGGTGACGCCGACGGCTGCGCCCAGCATGGACATTCAGGTCTCGTCGAATTTTGAACGCCTGCTGTTCGATGTGGGCGGCCGTGATGGCGCGGCTCTGGCCGAGCAGATGGCCGGGTTCGAGGCCACCAAGGCGATGACGCTGACCAATGCGCAGCGCGAAGGCGCCGCAGCGCTCTTCGTCTCGGCCCGCGCCGATGCTGATGAAATGGCGCAGGCCATCCGCTGGGGCTGGGAAGCGGCGGGCGAATTGCTCGACCCGCACACCGCCATCGGCATCCATGCCGCACGCAATGCGGGAATCGCCAAGGGCACCCCGGTGGTCACGCTGGCCACGGCCCATCCGGCCAAGTTCCCCGATGCGGTCGAGCGCAGCACCGGTCACCGCCCCGGCCTGCCCGAGCGCGTGGGCGATCTGTTCGAGCGCGAAGAGCGCTATGCCGAACTGCCCGGTGATTATGACGCGGTCTGCGCCTATGTCGCCGAGCGGGCGACCGCGAAGGCATAATGGCAGAGCTGATCCACCAGCCCGTCCTGCTGACCGGCGATGGCTGGGCCGATTACGGGCTGGTCGATTCGGGCGCGGGGCGCAAGCTGGAGCGCTATGGCGACTATCGCTTCATTCGCCCCGAACCGCAGGCTTTGTGGCAGCCGCGCATGGCCGATTGGGATGCGCCCCATATTGCCTCTCATGGCGAATTCGTGCCGGGCGCGGATGAGGATGGCGGCGGGCGCTGGAATTATACCAAGCCGGTGCCGCGTGATGGCTGGCCGCTGAGCTGGGGTGATGTGAAATTCACCGCGCAATGCACGCCCTTCCGCCATTTGGGCTTCTTTCCCGATATGGCGCCGGTCTGGGGCTGGATGGGGCAGCAATTGGGCGAGCGCAGCGATGCCTCCACGCTCAATCTGTTCGGCTATACCGGCGTCGGCACGCTGGCGCTGAGCCAGTACGGTCCTGTCACCCATGTGGATGCCAGCAAGAAATCGGTGGCGCAGGCGCGGGTCAACGCGGCCCTGTCGGGCATGGAAAGCCGCCCGGTGCGCTGGATCGTTGATGATGCGGCCAAGTTCACCGCGCGCGAGGTACGCCGGGGCAAGCGCTATGACGGCATCATCATGGACCCGCCCAAATTCGGACGCGGGCCGGATGGCGAGGTCTGGCGTCTGGAAGAACACCTGCCCGGCCTGATCCATGATGCCCGGCAATTGCTGGATGAAAACAGCCGGTTCCTGTTCCTGACGGTCTATGCGGTGCGCATGTCCTCGCTGGCCATTGCCGGGCTGCTGGACGAGGCTTTCGCCGGGCTGCCGGGCTATGTCGAGCATGGGGATCTGGCGGTGCGCGAGGATGGCGCGGGGCGGATGTTGCCCACGGCGATCTTTGCGCGGTGGCGTCGGGATTAAAGGAGTTTGCCTCCGGCGGGCAAAGGGACTTGGTCCCTTTGCAATCCCGGTACTGTCTTTATTGTGTTCTACATCAACCAGGGTTGATCGACGCAGCGCTTGGATTTTGAAAGCCTGCGGCACCGATCAGCACTACCTCGCCGCGCCGCAGGCTTTATTCAACCATGCCGTATAAGCCCACGAGCGGGCAAAGCGCGACCCCATAATGGGATTGCAAAGGGCCCCCGCCCTTTGCCCGCCGGAGGCTCTCCCTTGCCCGCCGGGGGCATTGCCCCTTAAAACCCCTAGACTCCCCCCGCGCAACCTGCCATCGGCCCGCGCGCAAACACCCCCTATCATCGTGAAAGCATCCAACGTGGCGGACAGCCTGATTCTTGAAGTGGCCGATTTTGAAGTGGACGTTCTGACGGGCGTTTATTCGGAAGAGACGGGCCAGAAGCAGCCCTTGCGCATCAGCGTGAGTGTGAAGCTCAAGCCCTATGACCGCTATTTGCCCGACACGCCGCTGGGGGCGAGCAAGAATTACATGGACCTGAAGTTTGCCGCCAGCGATGCGCTGCCCGAGGGCGTGCATTTCACGCTGATCGAGGCGGTGGCCGATCATATTGCCGACACCCTGTTCCTTCAGGACGAGCGGGTGGAGGGTGTGACGGTCAAGATCGTCAAGCTGGCCATCAGCGAGGCGGGGGAAAAGATCGGCATGACCCTGACGCGCGAGCGGCGGTAAATGCCCACGTCCGATCAACAGGTTCTGGCGATAGAGGATTTGCCGGGCGGGCCTTTGGCCGCTGCCGTGGCGTTTCATGCGCAATGGCTGGCGCAGGCCGAGGCAATGCTGGCCGATGGCGATCTGGTGCTGGTGATGCCTCTGGCGGGGCATGAGCATCGCGCCTGGCGTCTGGCGGCGGTGCAGGGGCTGGCGCGGGCCTATGCTCCGGCGCGGGCCAATCTGGTGGAATGCGACGAACCGGCGGGCATTGCGGCGGCCTGTGCCTTTCTGGCCGCTTCACCCGGGATTACCGGGCAAATCCTGCGACTGGATAGCCAAGCGCCCGGAGCGGTGATAGATTGACTCCATGAGCCAGCCGTCGCGTCAACCTTTGGTCGATCAGTTCCAACGCCGGATTTCCTATCTGCGGCTTTCGGTGATCGACCGATGCGACCTGCGCTGTACCTATTGCATGCCCGAGCGGCAGACCTTTCTGCCCAAATCCGAAGTGCTCAGCCTTGAGGAATTGCACAGGCTGGCGCTGGGTTTCATCGGGCGCGGCGTGCGCAAGATCCGCCTGACCGGCGGCGAGCCTTTGGTGCGGCGCGATATGATCGAGCTGGTGCGGGCGATCGGGCGCAAGATCGGTGATGGGCTGGACGAGCTGACCATCACGACCAATGGCACGCGATTGGCCGAATTTGCCGATGATCTGCGCGAGGCGGGCATCCGCCGCGTCAATGTCAGCCTCGACACGCTGGACCGGGCCAAATTCGCCCGCATCGCCCGGCGCGATCAGTTGCCGCAGGTGCTGGAGGGCATTGCCGCCGCGCGCGCGGCCGGGTTGGCGGTCAAGATCAACACTGTCGCGCTCAAAGGCGAGAATGAGGGCGAGATCGGCGATCTTGTCGCATGGGCGCATGGCGCGGGCCACGAGATCACACTGATCGAGGTCATGCCGCTGGGCGAGGTGGAGGGGGATCGTTACGATCACTATCTGCCGCTGACGCAGGTGCGCACAGGGCTGGAGCAGCGCTTTACCCTGACCGAGGATGCGCATCGCAGCGGCGGCCCGGCGCGTTACTGGCATGTGGAGGAAACCGGCGGTCGGCTGGGGCTGATCACGCCGCTGACCAGCAATTTCTGCGATGGGTGCAACCGGGTGCGCGTGACGGCTACCGGGCAATTGTTCGCCTGCCTTGGCGGGCGTGAACAGGTGGACCTGCGGGCCGCCTTGCGCAGCGAGGAGCCGGAAAGCGCGCTCGAAGCCGCGTTGGACGAGGCGATGCGGATCAAGCCCGCGCGCCACCATTTCGAGATCAACCGCCCCGGCGCCGAGCCTGCCTTGCCGCGCCATATGTCGATGACGGGGGGGTGATGATGGCGCGGCTGGTGTTTCTGGGGCGTCTGGCGGATCTCGCCGGAGGGGCCGAGCGCGAGGTGGCGCCGGGACCTTTGGCGGGGGTTATTGCCGACATGGAGCCGGAACTGGCACAGGCTTTGGCCGGGCCGCGGGTCAGGCTGGCGCTGAATGGCGCGCTGGTGGCGGGCGATGGGCTGGTGGTGAAGGCTGGCGATGAATTGGCGTTCCTGCCCCCGGTGAGCGGCGGATGATCGAGGTCCGGCTGATCGAGCAGGCGTTTGACGCGGGCGATGCGATTCGCGACTTTGCCGCCGCCCATCCGCAATCGGGCGGCGTGGTCAGCTTTCTGGGGCAGGTGCGAGCCGACAGTTCCCAGCAGGGCGACGATGTTGAAGCGCTTGAGCTTCAGCATTACGCCCCGCTGACCCTGCCGGGGATGGAGGCGCTGGCGCGCGATGTGCTGGGCCGCTGGGCGCTCGATGGCCTGCTGATCTGGCACCGCGTGGGTGAGATGGCGCCTGGCGATCCGATCGTGCTGGTGGCGGCGGCCTCGCGGCATCGGCGTGATGCTTTTGCCGCCGCTGATTTCGCGATGGATCACCTGAAGAGCGAAAGCTGGTTCTGGAAGCGCGAAAAGCGCGCCGGGCAATGGGCCTGGGTCGAACCGCGCGAACAGGATTACGCCGATCTGGCCCGCTGGGGCCAGATCGGCAATTAACGCGGCAATTTTCGGCGCGCCGCGTCAAGCGCGCGATCCTGCGCCGCGCCAAGGGCGAAGATTTCCGACCTTGCGGTCTCGATCATCCGGGCGGCGGCGCGCGGCATATCTGGATTTTCGGGCGCATGGGCCATGCGGTCCTGCGTATAGAGTTCCTCGATATCGCCCTCGACCACGCCGAGCACGCCGCGCTGGCGCTCCAGATCGCTCAGCGCCAGATTGGCCTGTTGCCATGTCTCATCGCCGGGCTTGGCATGGTCGGCCGCATTGAGCGCCCGGTCGGCGGCGGGGCGGGCCGCGGCAAACGCCTTGTCGGCATCATGCGCGGCACGCAGCAGCGAATCGATTTTGGCGCTGAGACCGGCAGGGACCTGATCCTGCGCGGCACCGGCGGCAGCAGCGGCGGGCGTGACCATCGGCTTTTCCTCGGCCCGGCGCGCCAGCGAGGGATAGGAAGCGGTGCTGCATCCCCCCAGCAGCGCGGGAATCAGCAGGGCCAGCGGAGCGAATCGGGCCGCATGCGCGAATCGGTGGCGCTGCGCCCTGCTCGATTGGGCTGTCGATGAGGCGGATTTTGCGATAAGGCCAAGCATGGATGCGCCATAGCACGCCTGCGCCTATTCGCCAGAGGGCAGAAATTGGCCAGAGTTTCCGGGAGGGAATGGGCCTTTCTGTCATGCGGTGCATTGACACGCGGGGGCGGTTGCACTAACGGCGCAGCTTCTTTCCGAACCCTGCCGTGTGTGGCGGGGGTCGGCGCGTCGCTCGCGGCTCCTCGAATAACCGCCTTGCTCGGCCTTTGGCTTGGCGGCAGGTTTCGGGAAACGCGGCCGGGGCGGCCACGTAATTTTTTGAATGGATTTGCATCATGTTCGCTATCGTGCGCACGGGCGGTAAGCAGTATCGGGTCGCCGCCGGAGACAAAATCGCGGTCGAAAAGCTGGCTGGTGAAGCCGGCGAGACGATCACGCTGGGTGATGTTCTGCTGGCCGGCGAAGAAGGCGTTGTCGCCGACGCTTCGAAGGTGGTGGTCTCGGCCGAGATCATCGCTCAGGCGAAGTCGGAAAAGGTGATCGTTTTCAAGAAGCGCCGCCGTCACAACTATCGTCGCAAGAACGGCCATCGCCAGCTGCTCACGCTGCTGCGCATCGTGTCGGTCGCGGCCGCCTAAGCTCAGGAGTTTTCGACAATGGCACATAAGAAAGCAGGCGGTTCGTCGCGTAACGGTCGCGACTCGCAGTCCAAGCGCCTTGGCGTGAAGAAGTTCGGCAGCCAGCTGGTGATCGGTGGCAACATCATCATCCGTCAGCGCGGCACGAAGGTCTATCCGGGCGTGAACGTGGGCATCGGCAAGGACCACACCCTGTTCGCTCTGACCGAAGGCCGCGTGCGCTTTCATGAAGGCAAGCTGGGCCGCAAATACGTGTCGGTTGACGCGTTGGCCGAAGCCGCCGAGTAAGCGGATGGTCTATTTGGGCCATCCTGATGGGATGGCCCCGCCAAGGTTCTGACACCTTGGCTGAACGAGGGAGAGGGGCCCGGCCCATCTCCCTCTTTTCGTATCTCTCCTTCACCCGCCGATCGGTGGGACGCGACAAATTGGTCGGGCTGCGAGCATGGCTTTGCGTTCGATCAAGGCGGATTTGCGTCCAATGCGGTTCAGCATGCGCTGGGCTGAGGCCGGTCGTCACCGCAATGTCACCGCGCGCCCTTAGGAATCCTGCGCGGGACTGAGGATCATGGCGTCCCGAACGGGACCGGGGATTTGGAGCGATACACATGTTTTACCGCAGCGAACGGCTGTTTCTGCGGCCCGCGTGGCCAGAAGACTGGAACGCGATTCACGCCGCGATCGACGACGAGGGCATCGTGCGCAATCTGGCGCGCGCGCCCTGGCCCTATACCGAAAATGACGCGCGCTGGTTCGCCAGCCAGCCTCAGGACGAGCGTCTGCCGCATTTCCTCATCACGCGCCCCGGCGCCGAGGGCAGCGCGCTGATCGGCTCGATCGGGCTGAGCGAGATCGAGGGCGAGGCCAACATCGGCTATTGGATTGCGCGCGCGCATTGGGGGCAGGGCTATGCCACCGAGGCGGGGCGGGCGATGCTGGCGCTGGCGCGTGGGCTGGGCCACAAGCGTCTGGTTGGGCGGCATTTTCTCGACAATCCGGCCTCGGGGTTGGTGCTGCGGCGGCTGGGTTTCCGGCCCGTGGACGAACGCGGCGCGATTTTCAGCGCGGGGCGCGGGCAGGCTTGCCCGTCGGCCCGGTTCGAAATCGAGCTGCGCGCCGAGCATGACGATCAGGATGATTCGCCCGATGGCGGTATGGAAGGGAGGCGCGCGGCCTGAAGCGTCTCTGCGCATAACAGGTCTATATGTCTGACATTACGCAAATTCGCTGATGCGTGAATGAAAATTACAGCTTTAGCGGGTAAAATCTTTCGCTTCTTGCTTGACCACCTGCAAACCTTTATGGGTCTGCAATGTGGTTTTGCGAGCCTGCGGGCTTGTACTGTTTGGACATAAGACATGGGCCCGAAGAAGCGTCTCTCCCCCGAAGCCAGCCGCAATGCCGCGATGGAGGCAGCGCGCGATCTGCTTGTCGAGCAGGGGCCGCAGGGGGTGACGCTCAAAGCCGTGGCGGCGCGGGTGGGGCGCACCCATGCCAATCTGCTGCACCATTTCGGTTCGGCGGCCGAGCTGCAAAAGGCGCTGGCCGAGCATATGGCGGTGTCGATCTGCGCCTCGGTCGCGCGCGCCGTGCTGGCCCAGCGCGATGGCAGCGGCAGCGCGCGCGATGTGGTCGATCTGGCCTTTGACGCCTTTGAAAAGCAAGGCGGCGGGCAATTGGTCAGCTGGATGCGGCTGATCGGCAATGTCGATGCGCTCGACACCATCGTCCGCGCGATCCACGCCATCGTGGACGAGGTGCATGATGCGGGCGAGGTCTGCATGCGTCATGTGACGCAGACGCTGGTGCTGCTGGCGCTGGGCGATTCGCTGATCGGCGCGCCCTTGGCCGATTCGCTGGAAATCTCGCGCGATTCGAGCCGCGAGATGGCCGCCCGCCTGATCGAAACCGAGGCGGTGCGGCTGGGGCTGGTCCCGGCGGAGCGGGCGCTTACGCCTCTGGGCTAAGGTCTTCCTGCGCGAACCACGCGGGCGGGTTGGTAATGTCATCCACCCGCCAATGTTCGACCGACAGGCCCAGCGCGGGATAATCCACCCTCTGTCGATCCGGGCGTGATTGCGCGGCGGGCACCACGACCACCCGACGATTGACCTTTTGCCGCCAGTTCATGCGCGCGGTGTTCTCCTGCCCGACATAGCAGCCCTTGGTGAAGGATACGCCGTTTAGCTCCACCGCGTTGCATTCCAGCCAGAGCAGGTCGGCAATCTCGGCCCCTTCGACCACGCCCAAAGACAGGCGATGGGCCAGATAGGCCTCATCAACCGCCGCATCATCATCCGGCGCCAGCCAGCGATAGCCCAGTTCCGCAAGGCGCGGGTCGGGGGTGGCGCCATCTTGGGGCGTGGCGCTCCAATGCACGGCCAAAGCATCATCCCGCGCGATGGCGATGGCGCGGCGCAGGCGATACATCGACAGGCGTTTGACCACCCCATCGGCCTGATCCGCCGCCACATCCAGCAGCAGGTCCGCCCCATCGGCCCATACGATGAAATCGGCGATCACCTTGCCCTGCGGCGTCAACAGCGCGGCATAGGTCGGCAGCGCGCCCAGCACGACATCCTGCGTCACCAACCCTTGCAGGAATTTGCGGACGTCCTCCTGCGGGTCGGTTGGCGAGAGGCGGATCACGGCGCGGGAGGCAAGCTTCGTCATGGGGGATAGGTGGGGATGATAAAGGGAAAAGGGAAGGGGGTTTGTGCCGTTAATGGGTGCCTCCGGCGGGCAGAGGGCGGGGCCCTTTGCAACCCCGTTAATGGGATGGCGCCAAGGTTCGTAGCGGAGTGGGGGCGCCGCAGGCTTTAAAATTTAAAGGCCGCGTCCGACACCCCAAGCCGAACCCGAGGCGCAACGCATACATTCACGGGAGCGCGAGCGACGAGTCCCTCGCATCTAAACCTTCATCTTCCCGGCAACCTGTGGCAAAGCGCAACGCATGACCCAAGCGATAGACCTTGTCCTCACCGGTGGCACTGTCCACACTCCCTCTGGCCCCGCACAGGTTGATGTGGCCGTCCGCGATGGCAAAATCATCGGTATAGGCAGTTTTCCCGATGCGGCGCGGCGAATTGATTGCACCGGATTGGATGTTTTGCCCGGCGTGATCGATTCCCAGGTCCATTTCCGCGAGCCGGGGCTGGAGTATAAGGAAGATCTGGAAAGCGGCAGCCGCTGTGCGGTGATGGGCGGGATCACCGCCGTGTTTGAAATGCCCAACACCAATCCGAACACCGATTCGGTGATGCGCGTCCATGACAAGCTGGAGCGCGCCCACCATCGCATGTGGTGCGATCATGCGTTCTATGTCGGCGCAACGGCCGCCAACGCGCCGGATCTGGCCGAGCTCGAGCGCATTCCCGGCACGGCGGGCGTCAAGATCTTCATGGGCGCTTCCACCGGCAGCCTGCTGGTCGCGCATGACGAGGAATTGGCCCGCGTGCTGGCCCATGGCACGCGCCGTGTGGCGATCCATGCCGAGGACGAGGATCGCATGAACGCGCGCAAGGATCTGCGCGTTGAGGGTGATCCGTCGAGCCATCCGGTATGGCGCGATGATGAAAGCGCGCTGCTGGCGACCAAGCGTATCCTCAAGCTGGCCCGCGCGGCGCGGCGGCCGATCCACATTCTGCATGTGACCACGCCTGCCGAACTCGAACTCATCAGCCAGCACCGTGATATCGCCTCCTGCGAGGTCACGCCTCAGCACCTGACCCTGCGCGGCGAGGAAGCCTATCCGCGCCTTGGCACCTATGCCCAGATGAACCCGCCGATCCGCAGCGGCGAGCATGTTGATGGCCTGTGGCACTGGCTGCAACAGGGCGTGCCCGATGTGATCGGCTCCGACCACGCGCCCCACACGATCGAGGAAAAGGCCAAGCCCTATCCGGCCTCGCCCAGCGGCATGCCCGGCGTGCAGACGCTGCTGCCGCTGATGCTCGACCATGTGTTGAACGGGCGGATGACGCTGGCGCGTCTGATCGACATGACCAGCGCGGGCGTGCAGCGCATCTTTGGCCTGCAATCCAAGGGCCGCATCGCGGTGGGCTATGACGCCGACTTTACGGTGGTGGACCTCAAGGGGCAGTTCACCGTCACCGAGGACTGGCTGCAGAGCCGCTGCGGCTGGTCGCCCTATACCGGCATGGAGCTGAAGGGGCGCGTCCTTGGCACGATTATCCGCGGGCATCAGGTGATGTGGGAGGCCCAACTGGCCAACAGCGCGGTGGGTGAGCCGTTGAAATTTGCGGGGGCGTTGTAAGCGGGGGTTTGGTTGGGGGCTTTGAATGCCTCCGGCGGGCAAAGGGCGGGGGCCCTTTGCAATCCCGTTACTGTTTATGTTGCGTATCGGGCTCGGCGTTTGGCGCCGGGGCTTGATGGTTGAATTTTAAAGCCTGCGGCGCCGGTCAGCGTAGGATCGCCGCGCCGCAGGCTTTAATCATATGTGGCGCGGCCAGCCAAGCGCCGCCGCCCTAATGGGATTGCAAAGGGACCGAGTCCCTTTGCCCGCCGGAGGCATAAACCTCCTCGCTTAAACCACCTCATCCGAATGCAGCGCACACCCATGCCCGCCATCGGTTTCGATCTGAATCGTGGCATGGCCGATGCCGAAATCATGCTCCAGATCATGGGCCAGACCATGCAGGAAGGCATCCCCCGGATGGCCGCCGGGCATAATGATATGGGCGGTCATGGCGGTGTCGGTGGTGCTGATCGGCCAGACGTGGAGATCGTGGAGCGCGGCAATGCCGGGGCGCGCCAGCAGGAAGGCGCGCAGCTTTTCTTCATTCACCGAAGCGGGGACGGCGAGCAGGCCCATCTGCACGGACTCCTTCAGCATCGACCAACTGCCCAGCGCGATCATCAGCGTGATGACGAGGCTGGTGACGGGGTCGATCCAGTTCCATGCGGTGAAATGGATGGCCAGACCCGCCAGCACCACGCCCGCTGAGACTGCCGCATCGGCCATCAGGTGCTGAAAGGCGGCGCGCAGGTTGAGGTCATCCTTGCTGCCGCGTGCAAAGAGCAGGGCCGAGAGGCCATTGACCGCGATCCCCGCCGCCGCCACCGCCATCATCAGCCCCGCCGCCGCCGGTTCGGGCGAGGCGAATTTCTGCAACGTCTCGATCAGGATCGCCCCCAGCGCGACCCAGAGCAGCGCCGCATTGGCCAGAGCCGCCAGGATCGAGGCGCTTTTCATGCCATAGGTAAAGCGGCGCGAGGGCGCCCGCGCGGCCAGACGGCTTGCCCCCCAAGCCAGCAGAAGCGAGAGCACATCGGACAGATTATGCCCGGCATCGGCCAGCAGGGCGGTCGAATGGCCGATGAAACCGGCGGCGGTTTCTATCAGGACAAACAGGACGTTGAGTGAGGTGGCCACGGCAAAGGCGCGGCCATGGGTGGCCCCGGCCCCGTGATGATGGTGATGGCCATGATGATGCCCATGGTGATCGTTGCCGCCATGCGATTCGCCATGATCATGGTTATGATGATGGTGATTGTGGCCGATACCCATGGTTTTTCCCGATCTGCTGCGTTGCACAAATGTCGCACTGCGGCCCAATTCGCAACAGCGGAATTTTGGGCCAACATTTAAATTCCATATGAATTTCGTCAAGGTCGTAACAAAGTTACATCAATGTCAATTAGGCGAGAAACAATCTTGCCTTTTGCGGCATCAGCCTGTCGCGCGCGCCGTCCCGTGTCAAAATTGCGTCACAAACCGCTGTTTAGAAGCCTCTCAAACATCGTTAGGTGTTTTGCATCCGAATGATTTTCGTCGCTCGGACGGGGGCATTTCGGCGATTTTGACACAAAATTGTCATGCAGGGGCATTCAGCATGCGCATTATTAAAAATTCGGCTCTGGCCGTCAGTTCATTCGCGATTGCAGCAGCGGTTGCATCGCCCGCTTTCGCTCAGTCGACCGGCGCGGTCGATTTCGAAAACACCATCGTTGTGACCGGCACCAAGGCCAAGGCGATCAATGGCGTTGATATTCCCGCCACGCCCAAGGCCAAGCAGGTTCTGGACCAGACCTTCATCTCCAAGAGCACGCCGGGCCAGTCGATCAATGAAGTGATCAACATGGTGCCGGGCGTGTCGTTCTACAATGCCGACCCGTTCGGTTCGTCGGGCGGCGCGATGTTCATCCGCGGCTTCGACAATACCCGTATTTCGCAGACCTTCGATGGTATGCCGCTCAACGATACCGGCAACTATGCGCTCTATTCGAACCAGCAGCTTGACGCCGAACTGATCGAGCAGGTCAATGTGAACCTGGGTTCGACCGACGTGGACAGCCCGACGGCCGCAGCTTCGGGTTCGACGGTCAATTATCGTTCGCGCGATCCGCTGGAAAAGGCGCAGGTGATGGCCGTGGGTTCGGCTGGTGACCTTAGCTTTAAGCGCGGTTTCATCTCGGTTGATACCGGCAACATCACCAATTCGGGCCTGAAGGCCTGGTTTGCCGCTTCGGTGGCCTCGAACCGCTTCCTGCCCAACACCGGCGGCCAGGTGGCCAAGCAGCAGCTCAACTTCAAGGTGAAGCAGCCGCTGGGCGACAATGGCGACTTCATCTCGGTTGCCGGTCACTTCAACTTCAACCGCAACAATTTTGCGCCTTCGATGTCGCTCTACACCCAAAATTCGGCGAGCCGTCCGGTCAACTCGTCGAGCAGCGGCCGCACGCCCTACAACTGGGACGAAGCGCAATACACGATCAACTGCGCCGACACGACCAGCTCGTCGGCTTCGAACACCGGCTATGGCGCGTTCGAATGCCGCTTCAATCCCTCGCGCACGGCCAACCTGCGCATGAACGGCCGCTTCACGCTGGCTGACAACCTGACGCTGACCGTTGACCCCAGCTTCCAATACACCAAGGCCAATGGCGGCGGCGTGGGCAAGCTGAACGAAGCCTCAGGCCCCAACGGCATGGTCGGCCTCGTGGGCGGCAACTATTATTCGGGCCGCGATGTGAACGGCGACGGCGTGATCAGCAGCAGCATCCTGATGGGCAATGCCAGCGAAACCGAAACCAATCGCATCGGCTTGCTGACCTCGCTGCGTTGGAAGATCAACCCGACCAACACGCTGCGCATCGGCTATTCCTATGACCGCGGTCGCCACAAGCAGACCGGCGAAATCACCTTCCTGAATTCGCAGACCGGCTATTATGCCACCTACTTCCCGATCGATCTGGCGATCACGGACAAGTATGGCAATGCGATCGAAAAGCGCAACCGGATGTCCTATGCGATCCTGCATCAGGTTTCGGGCGAATATAACGGCAAGTTCTTCGACGGTAAGCTCGATGTTCTGGCCGGTGTCCGTGCGCCTTTCTTCAAACGTAACCTGACCACGTTCTGCTTCGCCACCAACGGCACGGGCGGCTATGATTGCCCCAGCCCGCAGGATCGGGCCGCCTATGCCGTCGCGAACCCGACCTATGGCGCGCCCCAGCAGCGCAACTACAACTATAACAAGGTTCTGCCCAACGTCGGCTTCACCGTCGCGCTGGCGCAGGGCGCTTCGCTCTATGCCAACTATTCGAAGGGCCTTCAGGTTCCCGGCACGGACACGCTGTATAATGCGTTCTTCTATCCGGTGACCTCGTCCTACGGCAGCCCCAAGGCGGAAACCTCGGACAATTTCGACGTGGGTCTGCGTATGCGCGCGGGTCGTCTGAGCGCTTCGTTGGGCGCGTGGTACACGATGTTCTACGACAAGATCTCGCAGATCTATAACCAGGACACCCAGACCTCGCTCTACACCAACCTGGGCAAGGTGGAGAAGTATGGCTTCGACGCCACGATGACCTGGAAGGTTGACGAACACTTCTCGATCTATGCTTTCGGCTCGTACAACAAGTCGCGCATTCTGGCCGACATTCTGGCGGGCAAGGGCGCGACGAACACGGTTGTCAACGGCAACACCATCCTGCGCAGCGATGGCACGAACACCTATTACACCACCGCAGGCAAGCGCGAATCGGGCGTGCCGATCTATACGGCCGGTGCGCGCGTCGAAGCCAATTTCGACCCGTTCGATCTGGCCGTTTCGGTCAAGAACAACGGCAAGCGCTATATCAACTCTGAAAACCTGCCGGTTTACAACAGCTCGAATGTTCAGGTGAACCCGGCCTCGCTGCCCGCCTACACCACTGTCGATCTGTCGGCCCGCATGAAGCTGGCGATCGCCGGCCTGAAGTCGGACAAGAGCTTCATCCAGCTCAACGTCACCAACCTGTTCAACCAATTCTACATCGGCGGCTTCACCAGCTCGTCGACGCCGATTGGTGCGACCACCATCCCGACCGTCTATCTGGCGACCCCGCGCACCGTCGTGGGTACGCTCAGCGTGGCGTTCTAAGCCTTAACCGGCCTTGGAAAACGGAGAGGGCGCTCCCGCGTGGGGCGCCCTTTTTGTTTGGGGTATGGGTTTTATGCCTCCGGCGGGCAAAGGGACTTGTCCCTTTGCAATCCCATGAACGGGGTGGCGCGCTGTTCATGGCTAAGTGTGTAGGGGAGGGGAAGTTTGAAAGCCTGCGGCGCGGCAAACGAGAGCTGGCCAGCGCCGCAGGCTTTAATATACCAATGCTGCGCTCATCAACTTTGGCCGAACCGGACCCGCAACGCCGACAGTAATGGGATTGCAAAGGGCCCGGCCTTTGCCCGCCGGAGGCATCTCAACCTAAACGCCACCCCAAAAACCTCACTGATAAATGCAATCATCCTGATCATTGCGCCGCACCACGCCGGACCGCTTGGCGATGGTGTTGCCATGACGGCGGGTAAATCCGGTGGCGCCCACCACAGCGCGCTTTTTCGGGCTGGGCAGGGCAGCCGCGATGCGGGCGGCCTCGATCTGGGTCAGGTTGGCGGCGGAGTGGTGGAAATAGCGCTGGGCGCCTGCCTCGACGCCGTAGGTGCCGATGCCGGTTTCCGCCACATTGAGGTAAATCTCCATGATCCGCCGCTTGGGCCAGAAGGTTTCGATCAGCACGGTGAACCATGCCTCCAGCCCTTTGCGGATATAGCGGGTGATGCCGCTGCCCTGCCAGAGGAAGGTGTTTTTGGCGGTCTGCTGGCTGATGGTCGATCCGCCGCGCAATTTGCTGCCGTCGCCCGCCAGATTGCGTTCCAGCGCATATTCGATCCCTGCGCCGTCAAAGCCGTGGTGGACGCAAAAGCGGGAGTCCTCGCCCGCGATGACCGCGTCCACCATTTTGCGGTCGATGCGTGAGAGGGGCGTCCATGATTTGCTGAACCCGTTGCGGTCAAACAGCATGGTCAGTGTGACGGGCGGCGGCACCACGCGATAGAGCAGCGTAATGCCTACCGAGAGGCCGACAAACCAGAGGATGGCCATGGCCAGATACCAGCCGAGGCGGAAACGGAAACTGCGGGTTGGCCCGGGGCGGGCAAAGAAGCGTGCCATAGCGGCAATCTAACGAGGGATGGGGCGACCCTCAAGCCGCCCCCACCAAATCACGCCAATTCCAAAGAGCGTTTCACGCAAGGCCCAATTGCGGCAACCAATGGCCGATGGCGGCGAATTTTGCGACTACCAGAATGCCCCCCAGCGTTGCGCCCACGGCAATGCTCTTGGCGTCGGTGATGGCAAAGGCGACCGGATCGCTGTCCACTTGGCCCCGGCGGCCCATCATCCAGATGCGGTTGAGCCAGTAGAGCAGCGGCAGAGGCAGCAGCCAGAGCAATTGCGGCGTGGCATAAGCGCCGGTCTTGCCCATCGCCTCTGCAAACAGCACCATGACCAGGATCGAAACCATGCCCGCCGCCAGCCCGCTGATCGCGACGATTTCTGTGTCGGAGCGGGTGTAGCCGCGCCCGGAGAGCAATTCGTCGGGCTCGCGCGCGCTGCTGCGCAATTCGACATAGCGCTTCAGGTAGCCGAGGCTGAGAAAGAAGAAGACCGAAAAGAGCAGCAGCCATGACGACACCGGCACCGCAATCGCCGCCGCGCCCGCGATGATGCGGATCGTATAAAGGCAGGCGAGGGTCAGCACATCGGCGATCATCGCCGCCTTCAGCCGCATCGAATAGGCCAGCGTCAGGGCGAAATAGGTCGCCATGGCCGAAAAGCTGGGCAGGCCCAATTGCCACGCCAGCGCCAGACCCGCGCCCGCAAAGGCGATGCAGGCCAGCAGCGCCTGCGGGATGGGCAGGGCGCCGCTGGCCAGCGGACGACGGCGCTTTTTCGGATGCGCGCGGTCGCTTTCGATATCGAGCAGGTCGTTGAGCAGATAGACCGAGGAGGCAATCAGGCTCATCGCGGCAAAGGCGAGGCAGGATTGGGCGATGGCATGGGGATTGGCCAGCAGGCCCGAGGAGGCCAGCGGCACAAAGACCAGCGCGTTCTTGGCCCATTGATGCGGGCGGGCGGCTTTCACCAGCGCGCGCAACCGGCTGCGCGCCGGGGCGAGGCGTTCCTCGTGGCGCAGGCCGGTGGGTGCCTCGACGGTATAGGCCACGCGCGCCTCGCGCCAGATGCGGCGGTCGGCGCTGCAATCGCCCACGTAATCGAAAGTTTGCTGGCCCAAGGCTTCGCGGATCGCGGTCAGTTTCGCGTCGCCCTTGGCGTTGCGGCGGGCGCCGCTGGCGATCACCTCGTCAAACAGGCCCAGATGGGCGGCCACGCGGCGGGCGTTGCGCCAATGGGCCGCGCTGGCCAGCACCACGCGGCGGCGCTGGCGGCGGGCATGGGCGATCAGTTCGAGCACCTCTGGCCGATAGTTGAGCAAGGCCGGATTAACCGGTGCGCGCCGGGCCAGCAGGGTCTTTAGCCGCGCCCGCCCCCGGATCATCGTCCAGAGCAGGACGAACAGGGCCACGAAGCCGCGCTTCGCCTCGGTCACACAGGCCTCCAGCGCCACATCGCCCGAAATCAGCGTGCGGTCCAGATCGACCACCAGAACAGTGTCATCGGTGATGCGTTCATGCAGCATGGGGGCTCTCCCTGCGGGCCAGACGGTTGGTGACGATTTCGGCCAGCGCCGCCGATGCCATCACGATCAGCAAAGGCATGACGGGATCGCGATAGCGGTCGATGATATAGGCGACGCCGTGGAGCGCCCAGAAACCGGTGATGGCGCCCATCACCACGATCTGGCGCGGCCGCTCGATGCCCGGCAGCAGCAGGCACAGCCCTGCCAGCGTGAGGAACAGCAGGTACTGCACGACCTCGAACAGGCGGACGTAGGTGACCGCGGGCGAGAGCGCGAAATCATTCGAATCGGGCAGATTGGGCGCCCAGAAAGCGGCCAGCTTGACGGCGGCAAGGCGGGCTACTTCGGCGGGATGATGCGCCATCCAGTCGCGCGCCATCGCGCCCAGCGCGGCGCTGGCGCCCGCCTCGCCAAGGTTTTCGCGCAAGGCGTGCCATTGCGGGCCGATGGGCGTGGCGGCGATCGAGACGAAGCGCCCGGTGGCCACCGGATTGTTGCCGATATAAAGGTTGAAGCCGGTGTTGGTGGAGAGCGTGGGGCGGCCCAGCATGGCCTGTGTGGCCATAGCCCAAGGGGCCAGCACCAGCGCGGCCCCCATGCCCATGGCCAGCGCCGGGACCACCGCGCGCCGCACCGACCCGCCCAGCACCAGCGCCAGCAAAGGCGCGGCAATCAGCGGCAGCGCCGATGTGCCCGCCAGCATGGCCGCGCCCCAGACCGCGCCCGTGGCCGCCGCCAGCCCGAGGCTGGAGGGCGAGCGCAGCAGGCGCAGGGCCAGCCACACCACCGCCACCAGCAGCGGCGTCGAGAGATTTTCCCGCGCCAGCATCGTGCAGTTCCAGATCCCCGGCAGCCACAGCGCATAGCCCAGCAGCGCCAGCTTGCGCCCCAGATCGCTTAAGCCCGCCTCACGCGCCAAGAGCACGATTAGCCCGCCCGTGGCCAAAGCTAGCGCCAGATTGACCCCAAAGGCCACCCCCGCCGAAGCCCCCAGCAACGCGAAGAAGGGTGCAAGGACCAGCGGATAGCCGATGGAGTAGAACGCATGTTGCCCCAGATTGTCGACCGGCCATTCGCCGTCGGCCATGGTCTGGGCCAGCGTGAAATAGGCCAGACCATCGCTCTGCAGCGGCTGGGGCAGGGCGAAATGGGCGGCCAGACGGATCGTGACCGCCAGCAGCAGCAGTGAATTGATCGACAGCGCAGGCGCGCGCGCCGGGGCGGGGGTGGCGGCCATTACGCGATGCTCCTTGAAACGCAGACGCAGCCCAGAGCGATCAGCAAGGTGCCTGCGATGCGGATCGGGCTCAGGCTCTCGCCCAGCGCCAGCACGCCCAGCGCCATGGTCAGGATGAAGCCGAGGCCGACAAAGGGATAGGCCGCGCTGAGCGGCAGGCGGGCCAGCACATAGAGCCACAGGATCGCCCCAAGCCCATAAAGCCCGAAGCCCGCGATCACCCATGGTGATTGCACAAAGGCCAGCCCCGCCCCCGCCCCATCGGCGCGCACCGACCCCACGCCCATTTTGAGCAGCAATTGCGCGATAGCCGACATGGCCACGCTGGTCAGGATCAGCATCAAAAGGGCCGGTTGCATCGATTCCTCCTTGGGTAGCCTCTCCTATCTCGTGAAAGAGGCCACGCAGGAAGCGCGGTAACCATGGCCATTTCCCCCCTGTGCCGGAATGAGACGATGCGCCGCGCCAGGTTAATTTCACCGGCGGGACGCAAGGGAGATGGAGTCGGGAATTCGTCTAAATTTATGACTCGCGCTGCATCTCAATGCGCAAGGGGCCGCTGCCGGGGCCCCCGCTTGATCGGGATCAAAGAGGGCCGGTCAATTGTAAGTGATGCACACGAAGGTCAGGCCGGCCATCGCGGATGGCGGGCTGCATGATCTGGAGAGGCCACTATGTCTGGACCGCAAAATGTGAGCGAGCCGATTCCGGGCACCCATCTGTTCGATGGCGATGCTGCGGCCAAGGGCTTTGAGCTCAACGCCATGTGCTATTCCTTTAACAACGCCGCCAATCGTCAGGCCTTCCTTGATGATGAGGAAGCCTATTGCGCCAAATTCCACCTCACGCCCGAGCAGCGCAAAGCCGTGGCCGAGCGCAGCGTGCTGGGCATGATCGCGGCGGGCGGCAACATCTATTACCTTGCCAAGCTGGCCGGGATTTTCGGCCTGAACGTGCAGGATGTCGGCTCGATGCAGACCGGGGTTCCGGTCGATGATTTCAAGGCGATGCTGCTGGCGCAAGGCGCGGGGCAGACCTATGACGAGGCGCATGGCGCCATGATTGGGAAGGAGAAGGTCCATGGCTGAAATCGTAGGCGCTTATTTCACCAGCCATGTGCCCGCCATCGGCGGCGCGATCCACAAGGGGCTGCAGCAGGAACCCTATTGGAAGCCCTTTTTCGACGGGTTCCACAAGGTTCACGAATGGCTGGCGCAGGTGAAGCCCGATGTGGCCATTGTGTTCAACAATGACCATGGCCTCAACTTCTTCCTCGACAAGATGCCCACCTTTGCCGTGGGCGCGGCGGCCGAATATCACAATGCCGACGAGGGCTGGGGCCTGCCGATCTACAAGCCCTTTGCCGGGCATACCGAGTTGAGCTGGCACATCATCAACAGCTTGGTTGAGGATGAGTTCGACATCACCACCTGTCAGAAGATGCTGGTGGACCATGCGCTCTCGATTCCCTTTGAACTGGCATGGCCCGATGTTGAGGCATGGCCGGTCAAGATCGTGCCCTTTGCCATCAATACGGTGCAGCACCCGCTGCCCTCGGCCAAGCGCTGTCTGGCGCTGGGTCAGGCGGTGAACAAGGCGCTGCAGAGCTGGACGGGCGACGAACGGATCGTCATCATCGGCACGGGCGGCCTGTCGCACCAGTTGGACGGCGAGCGAGCCGGTTTCATCAACCGCGATTATGACACATTCTGCATGGATAATCTTTCGGTCGATCCCGTCGCGCTGACCAAGGATTCGATCCACGAGATGGTGCGCAAGGCCGGTACGCAGGGCGTCGAAGTGCTCAATTGGATCGCGGCGCGCGGGGCCTTGGGCCAAGCTCCGGTTCAGGAGATTCACCGCAATTACCACATCCCGATTTCGAACACGGCGGCGGCCACCATGCTGATGGAACCGGCCTGAAATCAAGCCTCTGGCGTAAACCCCGTCCTCTTGACCCGCCATCGTCGGCGGGGCAGGATGGCGGGGTCATTGCTTTCAATTGTTACCTTTTCTCCCCCTTGACCACCTCTCCAAAAACCGTAAGCATTGCATACAGTCGAGACGCCGAAGAATGTCGGCGCCGAAGGAGAGGTTATGCAAGCGCAAGCAAAGTCAGGGGCGAAAAGCGCCTTGTGGTTGGGTGGTCTGCTGGCCGGGGCCGCTGTGCTGGCTTATGCCGGCGGCGCGACGGGCGCCGGAAAGGTCAGGCTGGCCGTCAATGCCGCCGCCATTGCCGCATCTGCAGACAAGGGCGACAACTGGCTCAGCCATGGCCGCACCTATGACGAACAGCGCTTCAGCCCGCTGACCCAGATCAACAAGGACAATGTGAATCAGCTTGGGCTGGCATGGTATGCCGACCTTGACACCACGCGCGGGCAGGAAGCCACGCCGCTGGTGATCGACGGGGTGATCTATACCACCACGGCCTGGTCCAAGGCCAAGGCCTATGATGCGCTGACCGGCAAGCTGATCTGGGAATATGACCCCAAAGTGCCGGGCGAAACGGCGGTCAAGGCTTGCTGTGACGTGGTCAATCGCGGCATGGGCGCATGGGGCGACAAGCTGTTCTACGGCACGCTGGACGGGCGCCTGATCGCGCTGGACCGCGCCACCGGGCGCCTGCTGTGGTCGACCGTGACGGTGGACCGGACCAAGCCCTATACGATCACCGGCGCCCCGCGCGTGGTGAACGGTGTGGTCATCATCGGCAATGGCGGCGCGGAAATGGGCGTGCGCGGCTATGTTGCGGGCTATGACGTCAACACCGGCAAGCAGCTCTGGAAATTCTACACTGTCCCGGATCAGCCGGGCAAGAACAAGGCCGAATATCTCAAGCGCGCCGAGGCGACGTGGAAGGGCGAGTGGTGGAAGCTGGGCGGCGGCGGTACCGTCTGGGATTCGATGGCTTATGATCCGGCGCTCGACCTGCTCTATATCGGCGTGGGCAATGGTTCGCCCTGGAACCAGTCCTATCGCTCGCCGGGCGGGGGGGACAATCTCTATCTGTCCTCCATCGTCGCGGTGCGGCCCAAGACCGGCCAATATGTCTGGCATTTCCAGGAAACGCCGGGTGAGACATGGGATTTCACCGCCAGCCAGCATATCGTTCTGGCCGATCTGATGATCGACGGGCGAATGCGCAAAGTGTTGATGCATGCGCCCAAGAACGGCTTCTTCTATGTGGTGGACCGCCAGACCGGGCAGTTCATCAAGGGCAAGAATTTCGTGCCGGTAAACTGGGCCACGGGCCTCGACCCCAAGACCGGCCGCCCGATCGAAAATCCCGAGGCGCGGTTTGACAAGACCGGCAAGCCCTTCGTCTCGATGCCCGGCGCGGGCGGCGCGCATAGCTGGCAGCCGATGGCCTATGATCCCCGGCAAAAGCTGATGTTCATCCCGGCCAATATCGCGGCCTTCCCCTATGTGCCTGATGAGAAGTGGAAAGCGGCCAAATATGGTTTCAACAACGGGTTGAACCAGGGCGCTGCCGCAATGCCTGCCAACAATGACGTGCGCGAGGCGGCCAAGGCGGCCACCAAGGGCGCGCTGATCGCGTGGGATCCGGTGACCCAGACCGAGAAGTGGCGGGTGGATTATCCCGGCCCGTCGAACGGCGGCTTGCTGGCCACGGCGGGCGATCTGTTGTTCCAAGGCACGGCCAAGGGTGATTTCGTCGCCTATTCCTCGCTGGACGGCAAGAAGCTGTGGTCGTTTGACGCGCAGACCGGCGTCATCGCCGCGCCTGTCACCTTTACCGTCAAGGGGCAGCAATATGTCGCCGTGATGGCGGGCTGGGGCGGGATCTGGCCGCTGGCCACAGGGGCGCTGGCGTGGAAATCGGGGCCGGTGCGCAATATCAGCCGCCTGCTGGTGTTCAAACTGGGCGGCAAGGCGCAATTGCCCGCCAAGCCCGACCCCAATTTCGGCCCGCTCGATCCCCCGGCGCAGACCGCGAGCAAGGACGTGGTGGCCAAGGGCGCCAATACGTTCGGCCGTTTCTGCGGCGTGTGTCATGGCGATGCGGCCATCGGCGGCGGCGTGGTGCCCGACCTGCGCCACAGCGCGGCGCTGGGCAGCCCGGAGACGTGGCAGGCCATCGTGCATGACGGCGCGCTCAAGGCCAATGGCATGATCGGCTGGTCGGCGCAGCTCAGCCACGAGGATATTGACGCGATCCGCCATTACGTCATCGCCCGCGCGCATGAGGACAAGGCTCTGGGCGAGAAATAGGGGGCCTGAAAAACAGAGGGCGCGAGACATAAACGCGATGGGCCGTCTCGCGCCCGGCTTGGCAGATTGCTATGGAATGATACATTAAAAATAGCGCGGGCGAACCGTGCAGGAGAGAGAGGATCAAGGCCATGAATGATATGACCACTGTTTCCTATCAGCAGCATGCCTATTCGGCGGCGGCGCAAAAGTCCCTGTCGCGCAAGCCCGCCCTGTTCATCAATGGCGAATGGGTGGCCTCCAGCCATGGCGAGTTGATCGATGTCGAGGACCCTTCCTCGGGCAAGGTCGTCAGCCAGATCGTGGACGCCAGCCTGGCCGATACCGACCGGGCCGTGGCCGCCGCGCGCGCCGCCTTTGACGATGGCCGGTGGAGTGGTCTGGCGCCCATCGCGCGCGAAAAGATCATGCTGCGGCTGGCCGATCTGATCGAGGCCCATGCCGAGGAATTTGCCGAGCTGGAAGCCATCGACAATGGCAAGCCCAAGACCATGGCGGGCGCCATCGACGTGCCCGGCGCGGTCAGCCACATCCGCTATATGGCCGGGTTTGCCGCCAAGGTAGGTGGGGAAACCACGCCGCCCTATACGCTGCCGACCGGCGCTTTCTTCACCTATACGGTCAAGGAGCCGGTGGGCGTCTGCGCCCAGATCGTGCCGTGGAATTTCCCGTTGCTGATGGCCTGTCTCAAGATCGGTCCGGCGCTGGCGGCGGGCTGCACGATCATTTTGAAGCCTGCCGAGCAGACCTCGCTGACCGCGCTGCGGCTGGCCGATCTGATTGCGGAAAGCGGCATTCCGGCGGGCGTGGTCAATGTGATCACCGGCTATGGCCATGTCTCGGGCGACCGTCTGGTCAAGCATCCCGATGTGGACAAGGTGGCCTTCACCGGCTCGACCGAAATCGGCAAGCTGATCAACAAGAATGCCACCGATACGCTCAAGCATGTGACGCTGGAGCTGGGCGGGAAATCGCCGGTGGTGGTGATGCCGGACGTGGATGTGGCCGAGGCGGCGCCGGGGGCGGCGGGCGCGATCTTCTTCAATTCGGGTCAGGTCTGCGTGGCGGGCTCGCGGCTTTACGCGCATAAATCGGTGTTCGATCAGGTGGTTGAAGGCATTGCAAATACTGCGCCTTTCTGGGCTCCGCGCCCTTCGCTGGACCCTTCCGCGCATATGGGGCCGCTGGTTTCGCAGGAACAGTTCGACCGCGTGATGGGCTATATCGAGGCGGGCAAGCGCGATGGCGCCAGCGTCGCTATGGGCGGCGATGCGCCCAGTGCGGATGGCTATTACGTCAACCCCACCATGCTGGTGAATGTGAACCCGCAGATGAGCGTGGTGCGCGAGGAAATCTTTGGCCCGGTTGTCGTGGCTCAGCGTTTCGACGACCTCGACGAGGTGGTCAAGGAAGCCAACAACACCCAGTTCGGCCTTGCCGCCAGCGTGTGGACCAAGGACGCCTCGACGCTGCACAAGCTGGCCAGCAGGATCAAGGCAGGGACCGTGTGGGCCAATTGTCACGCCATGATCGATGTGGCGCTGCCCTTTGGCGGATACAAGGAAAGCGGCATCGGACGGGAGCAGGGCCGGGCGGGGATCGAGGCCTATCTCGAAACCAAGTCGGTGATTGTGAAATTGTGATTTAAGGGTTTTTGCCTCCGGCGGGCAAAGGGCGGGGCCCTTTGCAATCCCGTTAATGGGGTTGTGTTCGGTCTGCTGGGCGGCGTGATGCCGATTATCTGTAAAGCCTGCGGCGCGGTGGAGTAGCGCCAATAGCGCCGCAGGCTTTGTATTTGAAACGCTGCGTCCGACACACAACGCCTAACCCGATACGCAACAAGGACAGTAACGGGAGCGCGAGGGACGAGTTCCTCGCATTTCTCTCTCTTTTTGGACATCAAATCATGCCCATCGACCTTACAAAAATCCGCGCCATTGATGTTCATGTCCATGCCGAGGTTTCATGCCACGACCCGGAGGACCCGGTGATGGGCCAGTTTTTCGACGCGGCCAGCGCCTATTTCAAGGCACCGCGCGAACGCCCCAAGATGCCCGAAATCGTCGAGCTTTACCGCGAGGCGCAGATTGCCTTCTGCCTGTTCACGGTGGATTGCGAGAGCCATATCGGCGCCAAGCGGGTTTCCAATTTCGAGATTGCCGAATTTGCCGCCAAGCATGATGACATCTGCATCCCTTTTGCCAGCATCGACCCGCACAAGGGCAAGATGGGCGCACGCGAGGCACGCGATCTGGTCGAGAATTGCGGAGTTAAGGGTTTCAAATTCCACCATATCATGCAGGGCTGCAATCCCGGCGATCAGGTCGGCTATCCGATTTACGAGATCATCAACCACTACAAGCTGCCCGCGATTTTCCACACCGGCCATTCGGGCATGGGCACGGGGATGCGTGGCGGCGGCGGCGTGCGGCTGAAATATGGTCAGCCGATGCTGGTCGATGATGTGGCGGTGGATTTTCCCGATATGAAGATCATTCTGGCCCATCCGTCATGGCCCTGGGTGGATGAAAGCCTGTCGATGGCTCTGCATAAAACCAATGTTTACATCGACCTGTCGGGCTGGAGCCCCAAATATTTCGCGCCCCAGATCATCCAGTATGCCAACACGCAACTGCGCAAGAAGATGCTGTTCGGCAGCGATTTCCCGCTGATCCACCCGGACAAGTGGCTGGATGCGGCGCGCGGCGTGGGTTTCCGCGAGGAGGTTCTGCCCGGCATCATGAAGGACAATGCGGCGCGGCTTTTGGGCTTGGTCTGAAGGCAGGACGCCGGAGAAGGAGAGAACGATGGCGTTGAAATATTACCATGCCGAACCGGCGGCCAATTCCCTGAAATCCATGATCCCGCTGATCGAAAAGGGGCTGGATTGGGAAAGCGTCTACGTTGACCTGCACAAGTTCGAACAGCATCAACCGTGGTTCACCGCCATCAATCCCGAGGGTCAAGTGCCGGTGCTCGACCATGACGGCGCGATCATCACGCATACCACCGTCATCAACGAATATCTTGAAGACGCCTTTCCCGAGGATCAGCCCGACAGCGGCCCCTTGCGCCCGCGCGATCCGGTGGGCGCGGCACGGATGCGTTATTGGAACAAGTTCGTCGACGAGCATGTGATGAATTTCGTCTCGATGCATGGCTGGCACCGGATGGTGGGCATCATCGCGCGCAACATCGAATCGGGCGAATTCGAAAAGCTGCTCGAAAGCATTCCGCTGCCCGATCAGCGCAAGAAATGGGCCACCGCGCGCAGCGGATTTTCGGAAGGCGATCTGGCCCATGCGACCGCCAAGATCGAATATGCGGTGGACAAGGTCGAGCGCCAGTTGGGCGAAACGGCATGGCTGGCGGGCGATGCCTATACGCTGGCCGATATCAATTTCTACAGCCATTGCGGGATGATGGTCGAGCGCATGTTCCCCGATATGGAGATCGCTCGGCGCTGTCCCCGGTTGGTCGAATGGCGCGACCGGATGACGGCGCGCCCGGCGGTGGCCCGCGCCTTGGCGGGCGAGGATCGCACCGCGCCGGGTCTGCGCACATGGACGGGCCATGCGCGTTGATGGGTGCCCGATAGGCTGATCGTTTCGAACCTGCGCAAAGGGCATGCGGATCAATTGCGCTCATAGAATTTAGTTTGTGTAGCTTACAAAATTTGCTATGCTAAAGGGGCAAGAGCAAACAAACCTTTGAGGAGAGAGGAACCACCATGGCCGCTCAAAATCTTGAACAGGTGCTGGCTGGCACCGACAACATCGTTGAAATGCTGCGCAATTCGCAGCTTGGCGCTTATGTCTATCCGGTCGTGGCGCCCGAATTTTCCAACTGGCGCTCTGAACAGTGGGCATGGCAGCACAGCGCCGTGCTGTTCGATCAGTCGCACCACATGGTGAACCTCTATATCCGTGGCAAGGACGCGCACAAGCTGCTGTCCGACACGATGATCAACAGCTCGAAGGGCTGGACCGTCAACAAGGCGAAGCAGTACGTTCCGACCACGCCCTATGGCCATGTGATCGGCGACGGCATCATCTTCTGGGAAGAAGAAGAAAGCTTCACCTATGTCGGCCGCGCGCCCGCCTCGAACTGGCTGCGCTATCACGCCGCGACCGGCGGCTATGACTGCGAAATCGAGCTGGACGACCGTTCGCCGATGCGCCCGATGGGCAAGCCTGTCAGCCGCAAGGAATGGCGCTTCCAGATCCAGGGCCCCAACGCATGGGCCGTGATCGAAAAGCTGCATGGCGGTCCGCTCGAACAGCTCAAGTTCTTCAACATGTCCACGATGAACATCGCGGGCAAGACCGTGCGCACGCTGCGCCACGGCATGTCGGGCGCGCCGGGCCTTGAAATCTGGGGCCCCTATGCCGAGCAGGAAGAAATCCGCGCCGCCATCCTCGAAGCGGGCAAGGAATTCGGCCTGATCGCTTGCGGCAGCCGCGCCTATCCGTCCAACACGCTGGAATCGGGCTGGATTCCCTCGCCGCTGCCCGCGATCTACACCGGCGAAAAGATGAAGGGTTTCCGCGAATGGCTGGGCGCCGATTCGTATGAAGCCACCGGCTCGATCGGCGGTTCGTTCGTTTCGGACAACATCGAGGATTATTACCTCAACCCGTGGGAGCTGGGCTATGGCTCGTTCGTGAAGTTCGACCACGAATTCCACGGCCGCGAAGCTCTGGAAAAGCTGAACCCCGCCGAGCAGCGCAAGAAGGTGACGCTGGCCTGGCATCCGGAAGACATGGCCAAGATCATGGCCTCGATGTTCAACCCGGACGGCGAAGCCTACAAGTTCTTCGACGTGCCGCTGGCCAACTATGCCTCGTCGAACTACGACCGCGTGGTCGATGCCGATGGCAAGACCGTGGGCCTCTCGATGTTCACCGGCTTCTCGTACAATGAAAAGCAGGCGCTCTCGCTGGCCACCATCGACCCGGCCATCCCCGTCGGCACCGAACTGCACGTGATCTGGGGCGAGGAAAACGGCGGCACCCGCAAGACCACCGTCGAACCCCACAAGCAACTGGCTGTGCGTTGCATCGTCTCGCCGGTGCCTTACAGCCGCGTGGCGCGTGAAAACTATGCCGAAGGCTGGCGCACGAGCGTGACGGCCTGATTTCGGGCTTTTGGTGCCTCCGGCGGGCAAAGGGACTCGTCCCTTTGCAATCCCATGATGGGGTTGCGGGTTGTTCGTTCGGGGGTGCTGGTCTGGCATATTTTTAAAGCCTGCGGCGCGGCGGACTTGCGCCATAAGCGCCGCAGGCTTTGTCATTCAAACATCGCGTCCGACATCCAGTGTCGAACCGATGGCCCAACAAAGACAGTAACGGGAGCGCGAGGGTCTAGACCCTCGCATTCTCTCTTCCCCCTTAAAAAACAAATCCGAGAGGCCCTGAAACGATGACCGACTATGTTCTGGTGCATGGCGCATGGGCCGGCGGTTGGTCGCATCAGGGGCTGGCCGAGGATCTGCGCGCGGCGGGCCACCGGGCGGTCGTGGTGGAACTGCGCGGCCTTGGCGAAAGGCGCGAGGAGCTGCACCCCGGCATCACGCTCTCCGATCACGTCAGCGATGTCTGCACGGCGGTGGAGGAGGCCGGTTTCGACCGTTTCGTGCTGGTGGGCCATTCCTATGGCGGCATGGTGATTACGGGCACGGCCACGCGGCTGGGCGCTCGAATCGAGACGATTGTCTATCTCGATGCGTTTCTGCCCGAGGATGGCCAATCGCTGTGGGACATTACCAGCGAGTATGAGCATCGCCACTATATCGACACGCAGAAATTCACCCCCGGCCTTGTCGCGCCGATCATTGGCGAGATGGGCCGCAAGCTCTCGCGTCACCCTCTGCTGACCCTGCTGGAAGGCGTGCGTTTTACCGGCGAGGAGGCCAAGATCGCGCGGCGCATCTATGTGCTGGCCACGGGGTGGAAGCCTTCGCCTTTCCCCAAGTTCGCCGCGCGGATCAAAGACGATGCCGCATGGGAATATCACGAGGCCGATTGCGGCCATGACGTGATGAATGGTCAGCGCGAGCAGGTGGTCAAGATCCTGCTGGGGGCCTAACCCCGCGCGTTTTCTTTCTCGCTCCACCAGCGCAGGTCCTGCGCCAGCCCGCTGTCGGCAACGATCCGTTCCAGCGCGTCGGCCAGTTTTTCGGTTGTTGCCTGCGTGGGGATCTTGCGAAACCAGCGGCGCAGGAAGGGCCTGGACGGTTCGATAAAGCACAGGACGCCATCGGGATATTCGGGATAAAATCCGCAACCGATCCACAATGGGAATGCCTCATTGTGGATCTGGATCCGCCAGCCCCAGTCCTCGGCATGGACCTTTTCGACCTCGAACCCATGCGCGGGCAATCGCTCGGCCAGAAAGCGAGCGGTGGCCTCACCCTGCGGCTCATCCTCGGGCGGATTGGCCATCAGGGTGGAGGAGCGGAATTCAAGGTTGGTGCGCATCGGACAAAAGGTGATGCAATCGTCTGCCTGCGTCCAGCCTAATCGCCAAAGAAATTCAATTCAAACAGCACCTCATTCGGATCGCGCACAAAGATCTGGCGCAGGCCGATGGCGGCGACGAAATTGCGCTGATAATCCAGCCCCGCCGCCTCCAGCCGCGCGATCATTGCCTCATGGCCCTGACAACTCAACGCCACGTGATGCAGCGCACCCGTCGGCCCCGGCGCAATATCGCGGTCATAGGCGCGCGGTGCGTTCAGACTGTTGAGGTGGATCACCGCGCGTCCGGCGCCATCGTACATCCACTGCCCGGTCTGCGGGGTGAGGGGAGGCGGCCCATCGCGCCGCTCCAGCCCAAAGACCTGCGCATAGAAGCGGGCGGACCCTTCCAGATCCGCCGTAATGATGTTCACATGGTCGAGCGCCAGAATCACGTCGCTTTCCTCGCTGCCTCGCGCGCTTCCTTATATCGCTCGCGCCGGAATTTCTCGAAGCCGAGGCGCTGTTCAAAGCCCGGATCCTCCGCATAGTCGCGGAAATCGGCCAGATATTCCTCGAACAATTCGGCCACTTCCTCGCGGAATTCGGGGTGGCTGAAGATATAGGTCCGGTTGTCCTCCATGCCCTGCATCACCCGCTCGGCGATCACATCCGGTTCCATCCCGGCCTGATGCGCGCCTGCCAACCTCTCGATGGCGGCATGGTCGACCGGCTTGGCCCCCTCCATCAATCCGGCGGGGCGCACATCGTCGCTGGCATAGATGTAGCTTTTCACCAGACCGGGGCACAGGATCGACACGCCGATGCCATGCTTGGCCAGACTGTAGCGCAGCGACTCCGACATGCCGCGCACCGCGAATTTGGTGGTGTTGTAAATCCCCGGCGCGCCTGATGCCAGCCATCCGGCCATGCTGGCGGTGTTGACGATATAGCCACCGTTGCCCGCCGCGATCATGCGCGGCACAAAGGTCATCACGCCATTGATGACCCCATGCAGGTTCACCCCCATCACCCAATCCCAGTCCGACCAGCTTGAATCCTCGATGGTCTGAAACAGGTTGATGCCCGCATTGTTGAACAGCAGCGAGACCGGACCAAAGCGCGCCTCGACCTCATCGGCCGCCGCCGCCATGCCTTCGCGGCTGGAAACATCCACCTGAACGCCCATCACCTCGGCATTGTCCAGCGTGGCCAGCGCCAATGCGATGGATTCCTCACGAATGTCGGCGATGGCCACCCGGCACCCGCGCGCCAGCAGCGCGCGCACCAGGCCCAGCCCCACGCCATTCGCGCCGCCGGTGACAAAAGCGGTGCGTCCTGCAAAATCAATCATCGGCTTTATCCTCTCGCCCGCGCGCGTCGCGCCATCTTTTTATCGTGGCCATGCCGATTGGGGCTTGCCAAGCGGCTCGCTATGCATTGTATCTAACACATACAAAACATGCGCTGTAAAGATCCAGCGCGAAATCGCCCCTCGCCAATCGGGGGCAGGCACGGGAGAGGTGCATATGGCAGTTTCTATGAGCGGGCCCGATATGGCCGCCGAACTCAATCATGGCGTGGATGCCCAGGAGGCCGCCGCCCATCACCTTGCCGTGGCCGCGCGTGACGAGCCGTGGCCCAGCGCCGGGGCGGCGTGGTTTGCGCTCTCGGTCATCATCTTTGCCACGTTTCTCAACTTCTTCGATTCGGCGGCTTTTGGCCTGCTGATCGAACAGATCAAAACCGAGTTCGGCCTGTCGAACACCGCCATCGGCCTGCTGCAGGGGCCGGTCAATGTCGTGTTCTATATGGTGGTGATGCTGCCGCTGTCGCGCTGCTCGGATATTTTTCCGCGCAAATATGTGCTGGCCATCGGCGCGCTGCTGATCGCGCTGCTCAATGCGGCGGGCGGGTTTACCAGCACCTTTATGGCTCTGGCCTTCACCCGGATGCTGGTGGGCGCGGGCGGCGGGGCCCATGCGCCGGGGTCTTACTCGATGCTGGCCGATTTCTTTCCGCCCGAAAAGCGGCGCTGGCCTTTCGCCGTGCTGCAACTGGGCTTTATCGGCGGCAGCACGATCGGCCTTGTCATCGCGGGCAAGCTGCTGGCGCTGGCGATGAGCCTGCCCGAAACGCCTTTCATGGGCACCACGCTCCATGGGTGGAAATATGTGCTGATGATGCTGGCGCTGCCGGGCGTGGTGGCCTGCGTGCTGCTGCTGATGGTGCCCGAACCGCCGCGCCGGGGCGTGATCGAGGGGGGCAAGCCGCTGCCGATCCGGGCGGTGATTTCGGAGATCTGGCGCCGCCGCGCGGTCTATGGCCCGCTGTTTCTGGGGCTGGGCTTTTCGGCCGCCCATGCCATGGCGGCGCCCGCATGGATGGTGCCTTTCTACAAGCGCACCTATGGCTGGAGCGAGGTGGAGATCGCCACGCGCGCGCCGATGTTCATGCTGGCAGGTCAGATTGCCGGGCTGCTGCTGGGGCCGATGCTGATCAAATTGCTGGCGCGGCGCTATCGTGACGCCAATGTCCGCGCCGTCACGATCTGTTTTTGCGGGGTCGCGCCGCTGGCCATTCTGGGGCCGATGATGCCCAATCCTTGGTTGGCGCTGACCTGCTCTATGCTGTCGGGAATGCTGGGCATTGCCTCGGCCGTGCCGCAAAATCTGGTCATTCAGGAAATTACCCCCAACCAGATGCGCGGGCAGGTGACGGGCCTTTACCTGATGATGTTCACCGCCGTGGGCGCTCTGGGCCCCTTCCTGATCGGCTTTTTCACCGACCACGTGTTCGGCCATGACGGCGATGTGTGGAAAGCGCTGGCGCTGTCGGGGGCCTTGCTCAGCCCGCCTGCGGCCTACATCATCAGCCGCGCGATCCGGCCCTATGCCGACGCGCTGGCTTTGCTCGACAAGGAAACGCAATGACTTATCCTGAACTCTCCATGGTGATCGGCGGCGAAAAGGTGGGTATCGCCCATCGCCGCACCCATGCCGTGCTGAACCCCGCCACCGGGGCGGTGATCGGGCAATTGCCGCTGGCCGATGTTGCCGATCTCGACCGCGCGCTGGCCGTGGCGGATGAGGGCTTTCGCATCTGGCGCAAATCCACGCCCCAGCAGCGCGCCGCCGTGCTGGCGGGCGCGGCGGGCCTGCTGGTTCAGCGCCAGGAGGAGATCGCCCGCACCGCCACTTTGGAGCAGGGCAAGACTTTGGCCGAAACCCGCATCGAGGTGATGATGGTGGCGGGCCTGTTCAACTTCTATGCAGGAGAGGTGGGGCGCATCTATGGCCGCACCCTGCCGCGCCCCGATGGCATGCGCTCGACCGTCACCTATGAGCCGGTGGGGCCGGTGGCGGCTTTTGCGCCGTGGAATTTCCCCATCGGCAATCCGGGGCGTAAATTGGGCGCGCCCATCGCGGCGGGCTGCAGCGTGATCCTGAAGCCGGCCGAAGAATCGCCCGCCAGCGCGCTGGCCGTGCTTCAGGCTTTGCTCGATGCGGGCCTGCCGCCGCAGGTGGCGCAGGTGGTGTTCGGCGTGCCTGATGAGGTGAGCCGCCATCTGCTGGCCAGCCCGGTGATCCGCAAGCTCTCCTTCACCGGTTCGACCGTGGTGGGCAAGCATCTGGCCAAGCTGGCGGCGGACAATTGCATCCGCACGACGATGGAACTGGGCGGGCATGGGCCGGTGCTGGTCTTTGCCGACGCGGATATCGAGCGTACGCTCGATATTGCTGTGGGCCACAAATATCGCAACGCGGGTCAGGTCTGCGTCAGCCCGACGCGCTTCCTTGTCGAGGAAAGCGTGTTCGAGCGTTTCCATGATGGCTTTGCCGAGCGCGCCAAGGCGATCACCGTGGGGGATGGCATGGACGAGGGCAGCCGCATGGGGCCGATGGCCAACCCGCGCCGCCCGGAGGCCATCGAGGCCTTGGTGAAAGATGCGGTGGCGGCGGGCGCGAAATTGAACGCGGGCGGCAAGCGGATCGGCAATCAGGGCTTCTTCTTTGAACCCACCGTGATTTCGCAAGTGCCGCTGAGCGCCCGCATCATGAATGAGGAGCCCTTTGGCCCCGTCGCCATCATCAACCCGATGGCGGGCGAGGAGGCCATGATCGCGGAGGCCAACCGGCTGCCCTATGGCTTGGCCGCCTATTGCTGGACGCAGGATGCCGCACGGCAAAAGCGTCTGGCGCGTGAGTTGGAGGCCGGGATGGTGGGCATCAACACGGTGGCCATCGGCGCGGCGGATTCGCCCTTTGGCGGCGTCAAATGGTCCGGCCACGGCGCCGAGGACGGACCGGAGGGGCTTCAGGCCTGCCTTGTCACCAAGGCGATCCACGAAGGATAATTGCCCTTTGTCATGGCCCAGCAACAGTTGAGCAAAACAGGCGAGGTAAGCGGCGTGGCCCAGCGTCATGCCGCCCCCGCAACGGGAGGAGGCCGCGATGGCCTCCCCCTGTTTGCGAGATTTTGCCATGAAGCTTCTGTTGTCCCTGCCTCTGCTCCTTTTGGCGCCCATGGCCCATGCCGCCGAGGAGGATACGCAGACATGGGCCGCCGTGCATGGCATGGTGGGGCTGGGGGGCCGGGCGGTCGTCAATTTCGACTATCAGGCGCGCATTACCGACACCCACAGCCGCGCCGGACAGGTCCTGCTGCGTCAGGCGATCGGCTATCGCATCAACCCCAAGACCAGCGTGTTCGGCGGCTATGCCTATGTCCGCACCGACAATCTGGGGGCCAAGGTGCTGGACGAACATCGCCTGTTTCAGCAGGCCAATTTCAGCATTCTGGACGCGGGCAAGAACGGCGCAATCACCGGGCGCACCCGTCTGGAGCAGCGCTTTGTAGAGGGTTCGGGCGAGGTCGGCTGGCGGATGCGGCAGCAGGTGCGAGGCGCCCTTCCCATCGGCAAGGGCCTTGCGCTGGTGGGCACGGCCGAGCCGTTCTTTGCCTTCAATCGGACCACATGGGGCCAGAAGGCCGGCTTCGACCAATTGCGCCTGTTTGGCGGGATCGCCGTGCCCGTGGCGCGCGGTTTCGCCATCGAGACCGGATATATGGGCCAATATATTGCGCGCGACGCAAAGGCCGACCGGATGAATCACATTATCAGCCTGGCCATCACCATCAACCGATAAGGGGCGCCGGGCTGTCGGGAAAGAGGAGCAGCCCAGAATGAGCGATCAACCCCATCTCCACCCCCTGCGCACCGGCGGCGAGCGCGGCTATCTGCGCATCGCCACCGAGGAAGCCTTTGCCACGCGTGAGCAGGTGGACATCTTTTTGCGCATGATCCGCGATGGCACGGCGGACAAGGGCATGGTCAGCCTGTGGGGCTTTTATGCGCAAAGCCCTTCGCCGCGCGCGACCCAGATCATGGAGCGCCTGCTCGATTTGGGCGAACAGCGGATTGCCGATATGGATGCGACCGGGATCGACGTGGCGATCCTCGCGCTGACCAGTCCCGGCGTGCAGCCGATTCTTGACGTGGAGGAGGCCAAGGGCGTGGCGCGGCGGGCCAATGAGGCGCTTGCTGCTGCCTGCGCGAAATATCCCACCCGCTTTGTCGGCATGACGGCGGTGGCGCCGCAGGACCCGGAATGGTCGGCGCAGGAAATCCTGCGCGGCGCGCGCGAATGGGGCTTCAAGGGATGCCAGATCAACAGCCACACGCAGGGGCACTATCTGGACGAGCCGCAGTTTGATCCGATCTTCCGCGCGCTGGTCGAGGTGGATCAGCCGCTCTATATCCATCCCGCCACCTTGCCCGACAGCATGATCGGGCCGGTGCTGGAGGCGGGGCTGGACGGCGCGGTGTTCGGTTTTGGCGTGGAAACGGGGATGCATCTGCTGCGCCTTATCACCACGGGCATTTTCGACCGCTATCCCACCCTTCAGATCATGGTCGGGCACATGGGTGAGGCGCTGCCCTACTGGCTCTATCGGCTGGATTACATGCATCAGGCGGGCGTGCGTTCGCAGCGCTATGAACGCCTCAAACCGCTGAAAAAGACCATCGCCGAATACATGCGCAGCAACGTGCTGATCACCAATTCGGGCATGGCGTGGGAACCGGCGATCAAGTTTGCCCAGGAGGTGATGGGCGAGGATCGCGTGATGTATGCCATGGACTATCCGTATCAGTACGAGGCGCGCGAAGTGGTCGATATGGACAATATGGCCATGAATTTTGCCACAAAACGCAAGTTCTTTGAGGATAACGCGCGCCGCTGGTTCAAACTGTAGGCGTGGGGGCCTTGCGTTAGCCGCAAGGCCCAGCCACTTATGCAGGCGCAGATAAAGGGGCAAGCGCAGGGGCATGGCAAAAGTCAAGGAAACGCTGGTGAAAACCACCCCTCCGGGGGAAGATGCCGACGATATCGGCGAAATCCGCGACATCGTGGGGTTTCACCTGCGCCTTGCCCATGGCGCGGTCTATCGCCACTTTACCGAGACCTTTGCCGAACTGGACCTGACGCAGAAACAGGTTTCGGTGCTGTGGCTGGTGGATGACCACCCCGGCATCGCGCAAACCGGACTCGCGCAACGTATGCGGATGGACCGGGCCACCACCATGGCCATCGTCAACCGATTGGAGGCGCGCGACCTGTTGCAGCGCGGCAAGTCCGACACCGATGGGCGCAAGCAGACGCTGCACCTGACCGTGGCGGGCAAGGCGATGCTGGCAACGGCAAAAGAGGCCATCCGCGCGCATGAGGAATGGTTGAAGTCGCGATACACCGCGCGGGAAGTGGCGGTGTTGATCGAGTTGCTGACGCGGTTGCATGAGTGAGGGGTTTTAAGGGAGTTTAGAATGCGAGGGTCTAGACCCTCGCGCTCCCGTTACTGTCTGCGTCGCGCTATGGGTTCGTCGTTAGGAATCGGACGCGGCGTTGGGATATTAAAGCCTGCGGCGCTTTCTAGCGTGAACTCTCCGCGCCGCAGGCTTTCAAACATGGCAAGCGGACGCCCCGCCGCCAACCAACCACCACCCCATTAACGGGATTGCAAAGGGACGAGTCCCTTTGCCCACCGGAGGCAAAAAGAGGCAAACCTCAATCCTCCACCATCACCCTAAACCCGGCCACCCGCTCCGCCGCCATCAAGGCCTGCGCGCCGGCCAGAGTCGCCCGCGGCGCAATATCGGCCAGCGCATAGCGCCCCGCTGCGGCCAATTGACGCGACAACGGATCACCCGCCTCCGCCGCGATCAGCCGCGCCGCGATCCAGCCGGTGGCGACCACGCCCGCCAGCGTCAGGAAGGGGGTGGAGCCTGCCTCGGCTACCGCTGGATCGGCGGCGATCAGGGCCTCGGCGGTGGCGGTGAATGTGTCGAGCGCTGCGTTGAAACCGGCATGGTCGATGCGGGTGGCATCCTCGCGCGCGGCCTGCAAAAACGCATGGTATCCCGCCGCGCCCGGTGCGCGCAGGCGGCGCAGGGTGATATCCTGCGCCTGCATACCGGTGGTGCCTTCAAACACGGTGAGGACGCGGGCATCGCGCAACCCCTGCTCGACCGGCCATTCGCGGGTGTAGCCTGCGCCGCCCAGCACCTGAAGCGCATCCGAGGCCACGCCAAAGCCCGTCTCGCCGCCCAGCGTTTTGACGATGGGCAGCAGCCACCCGGCCAGCGCCTCATTATGCGCCCGCACCGCCGCATCATCGGTAAAGCGCGCCAGATCGGCGGCATTGGCGGTGGCAAAGATCAGCCCGCGCAGCGGCTCGACCCGCGCCGAGAGCGAGAGCAATTGCGCCTGCACATCGGCATGGGTGTTGATCGTGACCGGCTGCGGCCCATTGCCGCCCTGCCGCCGCTCGGCCGCATAGCCATAGGCGATTTCGGCGGCGCGGCTGGCCACGGCAAGGCCCATCACCCCGGTGGCCAGGCGCATGTTGGTGATCATCACGAAGAGCTGCGGCAGCCCGCGCCCCATTTCGCCCAGCAGATAGGCGGGCGCCCCTTCAAAGCCCATCACGCAGGTGGGCGAGGCATGAAGGCCCAGCTTTTCCTCGATCCGGCGCACGACTATCGGCGCGCGCGCGCCATGTTCGACCGAGGGGACGAGGAACAGGCTGATCGGGTCCTTGGGGCTGGGGGCTTGTCCATCGGGCGCGGTCTTGGCCAGCAGGAGGTGGGCAATCGCGCCCGTCAGGTCCTGATCGCCAAAGCTGATCCAGCATTTCTCGCCGGTGATCCGCCATGTGCCGTCGGCCTGCTTTTCTCCGCGCGTGCGAAGGCGGCGCACATCGCTGCCCGCATCGGGTTCGGAAATGCAGATGGTGGCGCCGATGGTTCCGTCGATCAGGCCCGGCAGCCATGCCTCGCGCACCGCATCATCGGCAAAGGCATGGATCAGCCGCGCCCCCGCCCGGCTGGGCACGGGCATCATGCCAAAGGCGGGGCAGTGGCGGTCCATCATTTCCTGCACCGCATTGCCCAGCGCCGTGGGCAGGCCCATGCCCCTGATCTCGGGCGAGGCGTCGAGCATCAGCCAGCCGCCTTCGCAAAATTCCGACCATGCGGCCTTGTGTTCGGGCACGGTGAGGACGCGGCCATCGACCAGTTTGCACCCCGCAACATCGGCCGCGGCGTTCAGGGGCGCCAGACGCTCCAGCGCAAAGCGGCCCGCCGAACCGAGGATCTCGGCAATCATGTCCTCGCTGGCCTGTGCGCAGGATTCGCTTGTGGCCAAAAGCGCATCCCAACCGGGGCTGATGGCCAGATGGCGTGCGATGGTGGCGGTGATATCCATGCGGTCCTCTCGTCTAATTCTGTTATCATGCATAACATTAATGCACGGGCCTGCCAATCGCCACCATGGTCTAAAAATCGCACGTGGTGCGGATTTTTGTTGCACGCCCCCCTTGCCATCGGCCTTCGCGGGCTTCACGAAAGATTGTTATGAACGATCCTTTGGCAAATCTTCCCGGCTATGTGCTGCGCCGGGCCTCCTCGGCGGCGCTGGCCGGGCTTAATCGGCGCCTGTCGGCGCTCACGCTGCGCCATGTCGATGCCAGTCTGCTGATGCTGCTGAACGGGCAACCGGGCATTACCCAGAGCGAGGCGGGGCGTATCCTCGATATTCAGCGGGCCAATATGGTGCCCATCGTTTCGCGGCTGGAGGCGCGGGGCCTGATCGACCGCCAGCGGGTCGATGGCCGGTCGCAGGGGCTTTACCTGAGCGCCGAGGGCGAGGCGCTGCATACGCAGGTCATGACTGTGATCGACGGCTATGAGCAAACGCTGATGGAGGGCGTGCCCGCGCCTTTGCGCAAACAGGCGATGGCGGTTCTGCATGCCTTCTGGCAATCGGCAGAAGCCGCCATCGAAGGGGACTAAGCCATAATCCGCCTTAAGCCATAACCCACTGGGCCAGCGCGGCGATGCAGTCGCGGCCCAATTGTGCGCTGCGTTCCGGGCTCCACCCCTGATCGGGGCAGGGCAGGTCGTTGTGGTCCTTGAAGGGCATTTCCAGCGTCATCGCCACCGCGCCAAACCGCTCGGCAATCTGGTTGGTGGCCATGGTCAGATTGGCCCGGCCCGCAGGCGCGATGGGGTAGCCCGCGCTGGTCTGGAAATCTGGCGTCTGCGCGTCCAGAATCGCCAGATAGCGATGGTATGACGCCAGTTGCGTCTCGGTGATGGAGGGGATGCCTTCGAAACCGGCGATGAAGACATGCGGGATCGCCTCGTCGCCATGCACATCCATGCACAGGGCCACGCCGGTTTCATCCATCGCATTGCGGATGGCCAAAACCTCGGGGCTGCGGTCCGGCGTGGGATCATGCCATTCGCGGTTCAGGTTCACCCCCGCCGCATTGGTGCGCAAATGGCCCCGGCGCGATCCGTCGGGATTGGCGTTGGGCACGACATGCACCGTGGCCCGCTGGCGCAGCAACCGCCCATGCGGATTGGCCGGATCGGTCAGCGCATCCAGCGCCCCTTCCATCCACCATTGCGCCATGCTCTCGCCCGGATGCTGGCGCGCCTGCAGCCAGATCTGCACCGGTCCATGGCCCATGGTCAGGCAGTCGATGGCCTGGCCATCGAGGCTTTGCCCGAGGCGGCGATAGATGACGCCCGGCTCGGCGGCGATCTGCGCGATCAGGTCGTGGTGGCGCTCCATGGAATAGGGCGCGAAATAGGCAAACCAGCAGACCTCGCTCTCGGGCGTATAGGTGATGGTCAGCGTGCCGTTTTCGGTCTGCGGGTCCCATGTGGTGTCGGCGCGGCCCCAATAGTCGCGGTCTTCGGATACGCAGGCGCGATAGCCTTCCCAACCGCCGGGATAGGCCGCCCCGTTCAGCCCGGTGATGCGCAGCACCAGCTCGCGCCCCGCCGCGCCCGAAACGCGGAAGTGAAACCATTGGAAAAAGTCGCTGTGCGCATCGCGGCGGATGGCCAGCGTGGCGGTGGCGCCATGAATGGCGCGCACTTCAATATTGCCCGAATCAAAGGCCGAATCGATGTGGATGGCAAATTCGCTCATGGATATACTCTAAGGAAGGCGGATCAGGGGACGCGGATGGTTTCGCCCGATTGGCCGGGAAAGCCGGAGAACAAGGCCTGCGCCAGCTTGGGCGCGGCCAGTTGGGTCTGGGCCAGCGGCGATGTGGCCGAGACGGTAAAGCTGGCGCGGCCCTCCCACAGGGCCTTGCCGCTGGCGCGGTCGCGGATCACGGCGATGAGGTCGGTGGCGGTGCTCTGGCCCGAACCGGTGCGGATGGGGATGGAAATGCCCACCCCGGCGCCGCTGCCGTAATTGCTGCCCGATGCGCCCAGGCTGACGCCTACCGGGCTGCGGCTCTCGGTCAGGGCTGTCCGCACAAGGCGGATCGCCGCGACCTGATCCGCGCTGTCGGGCGGGGCGGCGGTATAGCCCAGCGCGGACAATTCGCGCTCGACGGCAATCTGATAGGATTGCAATTCGAGGCTGGACCCATCCATGCCGGGGCCGGGCACCACCGCAATCGTGCCATGGCCCAGCGGCGAGGCATCGGCGACATGGAAGCGCGACACCTCGACCGGACCGACCGGCACGGCACATCCCGAAATTATGCCGCCGGAAAGCAGCATCAGCGGCGCGAGTGACTTGATAAAGCGCATCATGGGGCCGGTGGTGGCCCCATGCGCGCGATCATGCAAGAGGCGAATCAGCGTGACGCCAGCGAGGAGGAGGGGAAGCGCTCGAACAGCGCGCCGGCCAGACGCACCGAGACGGCATCGTCGCTGGCCGCCTTGGTGCCTTCGCGCGTGGCGATGCGGGCGCGGGCCTCATACAGCGCCTTGCCCGAGGCGCGGTCGCGGATACGGATTTCCATATTGGTCATCACCAGAGCGCCGCGCGGCTTGGTGGCGTCATAGGCAAGGGAGAGGCCCATCATCGAGCCGCGATTGGATACACCCATCATGGCGCTGCCCGAGATCGGGTTGCGCTTTTCCTCGGCGGGTTCCAACTGATCGCGCACCACGGTGATCTCGACGATCTGGCCGCCATCGCCGTCCGGGCCTGCGGTGTCATAGCCCGCCTTGGCCAGTTGATCGACAACGGCCGCCTCGAAGGTGGCCTGCTCGCGGTCCGAAGCGGTGGTGCCGGGCATGGTGCGCAAGGTGATGCGCCCATGGCCCAGCAGCGGAATGGCGCCATCGGCCAGAAACCTTTCGGCGTCCACCCGGCCTTCGCGGTCATCGCGCGGGGCCGAATAGCGGCCTGATCCGCCAAAACCGCCGCCATAGCCGCCCCAGCCCCCCATACCGCCCCAGCCGGGCTGGGCATGGGCGGGCGTGGACAGGGCAAGAACGGCAAGCAGGGCAGCGCCAAGGCTGGCGGCGGGCATTTTTCCGTAAATGGTCGGCTTCATGGCAGTGTGCGACTTTCTGTGCAGCAATGGCGATGGAATGTATGCCCCTTGGGCCTCAGGCTAGGCGGCCATAGCTTGCCCGATGATGAACCTGTTTGTCCTTGTGTCTGCGAAATTGTCGCAGGATTGCGATGAAAATGGCGCAGAATTTAGTCCCATGTCCAATGGATCATGCTAGAGACGACACCCATGACAGACACAACGATCGGAAAGCTTCCCGTCCTTGTTACCGGCGGGGCGGGTTATATTGGCAGTCACGCCGTACTGGCGTTGAAGGACGCAGGCTGGAAAGTGGCCGTGGTGGACAATCTGGTCACCGGATTCCGCTTTGCCGTGCCCGATGGCGTCGCTTTTTATCAGGGCGATATTGAGGATGGCGAACTGATCGCCCGAATCATCGCCGAACAGGGAATCTGCGCGATCATGCATTTTGCCGGATCGGTGGTTGTGCCCGAATCGGTGGAAAATCCCCTGAAATATTATCACAATAACACCGCCAAGAGCCGCGCCCTGATCGAGGCGGCGGTCAAGGGCGGCGTCAAACATTTCATCTTCAGCTCGACCGCGGCCACCTATGGCATCCCCGAGGTTTCGCCGGTTGAGGAGGATATGCCCAAGGTTCCGATCAACCCCTATGGCATGTCCAAGCTGATGACCGAGATCATGCTCAAGGATGTCGCGGCTGCCCATCCGATGAACTATTGCGCGCTGCGCTATTTCAACGTGGCCGGGGCGGACCCGGATGCGCGCACCGGGCAATCGACGGCGGGCGCGACCCATTTGATCAAGGTGGCGGTCGAGGCCGCGCTGGGCAAGCGTGAGAGCGTGGGCGTGTTCGGCACCGATTTCGCGACGCCTGACGGCACGGGCGTGCGCGATTACATTCACGTTTCCGATCTGGCCGATGCCCATGTGTTGGCGCTGGAGGCGCTGATTGCCCAGCCGCAGCGTTCGCTGACGATGAATGCCGGTTATGGTCGCGGCTTCTCGGTGCTCGATGTGCTGGACGCGGTGGACCGGGCGACCAATCGCACCATCCGGCGCGTGATGCAGCCGCGCCGCGCGGGCGACCCCGATTCGCTGATTTCGAACAACGCGCGCATCAAGGCCACCGTGCCTTGGGTGCCGCGCTATGCCGATCTCGACGTGATTGTCAGCCATGCTCTGGCGTGGGAACGCAGGCTGACGGAAATTCGCGGCGAAGGTTGACTTTGCCACACGCGCAGCCTATCGGCGCGGTTCAATTTTCGGCCCGGTCGGTTCGGGCAAAGGGATTTGTCATGAAGATTCGCAACAGCCTCAAGTCGCTGAAGGACCGTCACCGGGATAACCGCGTGATCCGCCGTCGCGGCCGCACCTATGTCATCAACAAGACCCAAAAGCGTTTCAAGGCTCGCCAGGGCTAATTGATACGCGGTCGGCATTGGGTTCCTCCGGGTTCCCTGCCTGCCACGGGTAAGCTTGCAAGCCCGCCACCGCCCAGCGCGATGGCGGGCTTGCTGCGTCTGGGCCCTGTTCGGCGCGAATCAGGGCGAATCGGAGAAGATGATGAGCGAGAAGCAGCCTCATGTGGTGGTGTTCGATATTGGCCGGGTGCTGGTCCAATGGCGAATCGCGGGTCTGTATGAAAAGCTGATCCCTGACGCGGACCGGCTCGCATGGTTCCTGCGCGAAGTGGTCAGCGAGGAGTGGCATGCCCAGCATGACGCGGGCAAACCCTTTGCCGAGATGATCGAGGAACTGGCGCAGGAATATCCCGAAGAGCGCGAATTGATCGAACTTTATGCGCCGCGCTGGTTGGAATGCGTGCCCGGGCCCATTGACGGCACCCATGACATCGTGCGCGCGTTGGATGCGCGGGGTGTGCCGCTCTATTCGATCACCAATTTCGGCGTCGATGCATGGGCGATGTTCCGCCCGACTTTCCCGGTGCTCGACCATTTCCGCGACATTGTGGTGTCGGGGCATGAGCGCATGATCAAGCCCGATGCGGCGATCTTCGACCTTGCCGCCCAGCGTTTCGGCCATGCGCCGGGCGATATGCTCTTCATCGACGACAATGCCGACAATATCGCCACTGCGCAGGCGCTAGGGTGGCATGTGCATCATTTCGTCGATGGGGCCGAGGCGCTGGAGGCGGATTTGCGGGGGCGGGGGTTGTTGTAACAGGCGGCAGGGAAGTTTGCCTCCGGCGGGCAAAGGGCGGGGGCCCTTTGCAATCCCGTTAATGGGGTGAGTGTTTGGCTTGGGGGGCGTGGTGTTTGACGCTGATGCTTGAAAGCCTGCGGCGCGGATAGGGATGACTTGGCCGGGCCGCTGGCTTCAACATTCAAACATGGCGTCTGAACCCGATTCGCAACAAAGACAGCAACGGGAACGCGAGGGTCTGGACCCCCGCATCACTAACCCTTTAACCTCCCTCCCATGCTCCTCCGATTCGCCCTCGCCGCCGCCCTTATCGCCACCCCCGCCTATGCCGCCCCCGCGCGCAAGGCTCCGCCCAAACCGGCGGCGGTCAAGGAAGTCCCGCCCCAGCCTTTGCATGACACCGAGACCGTGGCGATGACCACCGAATTGGGCGTCATCACGCTGGAGCTGGACGGCAAGCATGCCCCGATCAGCACGGCCAATTTCATGCGCTATGTCGATAACAAGCGCTTTGACGGGATCGTGTTTTACCGCGCCATGCATCTGAAATGGGGCGAGCAGCCCAATGGCCTGATTCAGGCCGGTACGCGCGGCGATCCGCGCAAGATCTTCCCGCCCATTGCTCATGAACCGACCAGCCAGACCGGCGTCCTGCACAAGGCCGGGGCGATTTCACTGGCGCGTCTCGCGCCGGGGACGGCGACGGGGGATTTCTCGATCCTGCTGTCCGACATTGACGGGCTGGACGCCAATCCGCAATCCGCCGATCCGGAAGTTCAGGCCGGATATGCCGCCTTTGGCCATGTGGTGTCGGGCATGGATGTGGTGCGCAAGATCTGGGATCAGCCGGTCGATCCCAATGCGGGCGAGGGGGCCATGAAGGGGGAAATGCTCGCCCAGCCGGTCAAGGTGATCAGCGTGCGGCGGGTGGTTGCGCCCTGATCGATCAATCCTCGTCGACGGCGATGTCGCCGGCGATGCTGGACGACTTTCCGCCAAAGCCGAAGGTGCGCGCCCAGTCGCGCACCCACTGGTCGCGCTTGATCCGTTTGATCGGGGCGGCGCAATGTATGCAATGGCCGACGTAGTGATCTGTGGCCGAGCGGCGAACCTTGCGGCGATTCGGGGCGTGCGGCATGAAAAAACATCGAAGCAAACCAAATAGTTTCATATTTTCGACAGACTTTCCCCAAACGGCCAATATTTCGACATTAGTGGGGTGATGGCGGGCCTGCAACCTCTCCAAAGGGTGAACCGTCCGTTAATGCTAAACGCTTATGCGCGGGGCGGCTGGCGGCGATAGGACAGGGCTTCGGCCACATGCGCGCGCGATACGGTCTGCGCGCCCGCCAGATCGGCGATGGTGCGCGCCACGCGGCGGATGCGCGTATAGCCGCGCGCGGTCAGGTTCATCGCCTCGGCGGCGCGAATCAGCAATTTCATGCCCTCGCCATCGGGCGTGGCAAAGCGGTCGAGCGATTCGCCATCCAGATCGGCGTTGTTGCGCATCCTCGTGCCGCAGAGCCGCTCGGTCTGAACCCCGCGCGCGGTGGCCACACGGGCGGCCACCTGCGCACTGCTTTCGGCGGTCGAGGGCAGCGCCAGATCGAAGGCGCGCACCGCCTCGACCTCGACATGTAGGTCGATGCGGTCGAGCAGCGGGCCGGAAACCTTGCTCTGATAATCCCCGGCGCAGCGCGGCGCGCGCGAACAGGCCAGCCCCGCATCGCCCAGATGGCCGCAGCGGCATGGGTTCATCGCCGCGATCAGCTGAACCCGCGCGGGAAAGGTGACATGGGCATTGGCGCGCGCCACGGTGACTTCGCCGGTCTCCAGCGGCTGGCGCAGCGAATCGAGCACGCCGCGCTGGAATTCGGGCAGTTCGTCAAGGAACAGCACGCCCAGATGCGCCATCGACACTTCGCCAGGGCGCACGCGCAATCCGCCGCCGGTCATCGCCGCCATGCTGGCCGAATGGTGAGGGCTGCGGAAGGGTCGGGCGCGGCTGATTCGTCCGCCCTCCAGCGTTCCGGCGACCGAGGCGATCATCGAGACTTCGAGCGCCTCGGCAGGCGTCAGTTCGGGCAAGATGCCGGGCAGGCAGGAGGCCATCAGCGATTTGCCCGCACCGGGCGGGCCGATCATCAGCAGATTGTGTCCGCCCGCCGCCGCGATCTCCAGCGCGCGCCGGGCCGTTTCCTGCCCTTTGACCTGACGCAGATCCGGCCCCGGCATGGCGGGCGCGCTCTGGCCGGGCGCGGGGGGCGAGAGCGCCTGCGCGCCTTTGAGATGGGCCAGCAGGCTGGCCAGATCGGGCGCGGCGACCACAGGAACGCCTGCGGCCCAGCTTGCCTCGGAGCCTTGCGCGGCGGGACAGATCAGGCCCAATTCGCGCTCGCTGGCATGGAGCGCGGCCAGCAGGACGCCGGGCGAGCCGACGATCCGCCCATCGAGCGACAATTCGCCCACCGCCACAAAATCGCCCATCTGCTCGGCATCGATCACCCCCATCGCGGCCAGCAGCGCCAGCGCGACGGGCAGGTCGTAATGCGATCCTTCCTTGGGCAGATCGGCGGGCGACATGTTGATGGTGATCCGCTTGGGCGGCAATGCCAACCCCATCGCGGTCAGCGCCGCCTGAACCCGCTGACGGCTCTCATTCACCGCCTTGTCGGGCAGGCCGACCACGGTAAAGCCCGGCAGTCCGGGGGCCAATTGGCATTGCACCTCGACGGCGCGCGCCTCCAGCCCCAGATAGGCCACCGTCCGGACCAGCGCGACCATGTGCAAATTCCCCGTCTGAACTTCCCCTATCCAAGTATTTGTGCGTAAAGTCAGTCTTGTCGAGGGGAAAAGCACGCGGTCGATTCCGCTGTGCCGAATCCCTTGACTCAGCGGCCCACTTCCCATAGTGGCGCCGCTTCACGCCTCTTCGCTATCGAGGGGGTGGCCGTTTTTATCCGCGCTGCACAGCGCCGAGCATTGTTTGAGGGTTTAGACCATGAAGCGCACTTTCCAGCCCAGCCGGCTTGTCCGCGCCCGCCGTCACGGCTTCCGCGCCCGCACCGCCACGGTCGGCGGCCGCAAGGTGCTGCGCGCCCGTCGTGCGCGCGGCCGCAAGAATCTGTCGGCCTGATGATCTGGCCCGGTGGGGAGCAATCCCCGCGCCGGGCCGGTTCGCTTGAGCGCCGGGGCTGATCGGTGGCAGGCGAAAACATCGTGACAGATGACGCAATAGGGTCGGAGGCCTTGCCTTCGGCCCATTGTGCGTTTCCGGAAGGGCGTGGCGTGGCGCCCAAGCTGCGCATCATGACCAAGCGTTCCGATTTTCTGGCCGCGAACAAGGGGCTGCGTGTGGCGCGGCCCGGTTTTGTGCTGCTGGTCCTGCCGCATGGCGCGGCCGATGCGGGCGATATTCGCCGTTTTGGCATCACCGTTACCAAAAAGATCGGCAATGCCGTGGTGCGCAACCGGATGAAGCGCCGGTTTCGTGCGCTGGCGCGTGAACTCCTGCCCGAACATGGGCTGGCGGGGCATGACCATGTGCTGATCGGCCGCGAGGGCGGGGTGGAACGCGACTTCGCGCTGCTGCGCAAGGAATTGCTGATCGCGCTGGATCGCGCCAGATCGGGCAAGGGCGATGCGCCGCGCGGGGCCAAAGGCGGCAGGGGAGGCGGCAAGCCTCACCATGGCCGCGGTAAAGGCCCGCGCCCTGCTCCCCAGGCTCCCCAAACGTGAAATATGTGCTGATCTTCATCGCCCGCCTGTGGCAATGGGGGCCATCGGCCATGATGCCGCCCACCTGCCGCTACTCGCCGTCCTGTTCGGCCTATGCGATCGAGGCCTTGCAGAAACATGGCGCGATTAAGGGTGGATGGTTGACGGTGAAGCGTCTATTGCGCTGCCATCCATGGGGCGGTCATGGCTATGACCCGGTCCCGTGAACCTGTAATTTTGACCAATGTATTGGGGAAATATGCGTGAGTAACCAGCGCAATCTGATTATTGCCATGCTGCTGACCGGGCTGTTGCTGTTCGGCTGGGATGCGGGCCTGCGCTATTTCTATCCCGACATGGGCAAGAAGCCCGCCGTCGCGGCCTCAGCCGCGCCGACCCCCGCGGCCAGCGCCAAGCCGACCCGCGAAGGCGGCCTCGGCAGCGTGGTGGATCAGGCGATTGAGGCCAAGGCGCTCAACGCGGATCTTAACGCCGGTGGCCGGGTGAAGGTGGAAGCGCCGGGCCTGTCGGGCTCGATCAATCTGGTGGGCGCGGTGGTCGATGACCTGTCGATCAACCGCCACAAGCAGACCATCGACAAGGACAGCGCGCCGGTTCGCCTGTTCAGCCCCGCCGGTACGCCCGCCGAACATTTCGCGCAGCTTGGCTGGGTCGGTCAGGGCGTGGCGACGCCCAATGGCACGACCGTCTGGGCCGCGCCTGCCGGTGCCAAGCTGACGCCGCAGACTCCGGTGACGCTGAGCTGGGCCAACACCACGGGCCAGACCTTCACCATCACCTTTGCCATCGACAATGATTACATGATCACCGCCAAGCAGGCCGTGCAGAACGCCGGTCCGGCGCCGATCAGCGTGCAGCCCTTTGGCCTCATTCGCCGCACCGAAAAGACCGCCAGCGTCGATTCGTGGAACATCCATTCGGGGCCTTTCGGCGCCTATGATGAAGCGGTGAACTTTGGCGTCAATTACAAGGATGTCGCCGAAAAGGGTCAGGTCAATCCTGATGGCAAGACCAACTGGATCGGCTTTACCGACATCTATTGGATGAGCGTGCTGGTGCCTGATGCGGTGCCCGCCACGGGCGATTACCGCAGCCTTGGCAACCAGCTTTTCCGCGCTGACCTCATCTATCAGCCGCAGGTGGTGGCCCCCGGCCAGACCGCGCTGCGTGCGACCCGCCTGTTTGCGGGCGCCAAGGAAAGCCTGCTGCTCGACAAGTATGAGGCGCAGGGCGTGACCCGCTTCAGCCTCGCCATCGACTGGGGCTGGTTCCGCTGGTTTGAAAAGCCGATCTTCTGGCTGCTGCGTTCGCTGTTCAAATTCGTCGGCAATTTCGGCGTGGCGATCATCCTGCTGACGGTCATCGTGCGCGGCATCATGTTCCCGGTGGCCCAGCGCCAGTTCTCGAGCATGGCCGCGATGAAGGCGATCCAGCCCAAGATGAAGGCGCTGCAGGAACGCTATAAGGACGACAAGGCCAAGCTGCAGGAAGAGACGCTCAAGCTCTACAAGGAAGAGGGTGTGAATCCGCTGGCGGGCTGTCTGCCGATCTTCCTTCAGATCCCGGTGTTCTTTGCGCTGTATAAGGTGCTGATGGTGTCGATCGACATGCGTCACCAGCCTTTCGCGCTGTGGATCCATGACCTTTCGGCGCCGGACCCCAAGCATATCCTCAACTTGTTCGGCCTGCTGCCCTTCGATCCGCCCAGCTTCCTGGCGATCGGCGTGCTGGCGGTCATTCTGGGCATCACCATGTGGCTTCAGTTCAAGCTGCAACCGGCCGCCCCCGATCCTGCTCAGCAGCAGGTGATGGGCATCATGCCGTGGATGATGATGTTCATCATGGCGCCCTTTGCCTCGGGCCTGCTGGTTTACTGGATCACCTCGAACCTTCTGACCATTGCTCAGCAGAAGTATCTGTATGCACGGCATCCTGACTTGAAGAAGAATGTCGATAAGGAGCGCGCCATCGTCGAAGCGGCGGCGCATAAGAAAAAGTGAACGAAGACAACAATCTTGAACTGATCGAGCGCGCCCGGAAAGTGTTTTCCGGGCGCGTGGACTTTTTGCTGTCCGCGCCCGCGCTGAAATTCCTGCCCGATCCGGTGGTGCCGGAAATCGCGCTGTCGGGGCGTTCGAATGTGGGCAAAAGCTCGCTCTTGAACGCCATCACCGGGCGCAAGGCGCTGGCCCGCACCTCGGTGACGCCGGGGCGCACGCAGGAGCTGAACTTTTTCGACGTGGGCGGGGTTGCGGGCGAAATCCCCGATTTCCGTCTGGTCGACATGCCCGGCTATGGCTTTGCCAAGGCCCCGCCCAAGGTGGTGGAGCAGTGGAAGAAGCTGGTCCGCGATTTCCTGCGCGGGCGGGTGGTGTTGAAGCGCACGCTGGTGCTGATCGACAGCCGCCATGGCGTGAAGCCGCCCGACCTTGAGATGATGGAAATGCTGGACGGGGCGGCGGTGGGCTATCGCCTGGTGCTGACCAAGGCGGACAAGGTCAAGGCCAGCGAACTGGACGAGGTCCATGCCAAGGTGATGGCCGAGGCGCGCAAACATTCGGCCGCCTATCCCGAAGTGATGATCACCAGCAGCGAGACGGGGATGGGCATTGCCGAGATCCGCGCGGCGGTGTTGGGGGATGCCGAGCTTTAAGCTTTACGTCTGTCATATTCCGCCGCTAACATCGGGGTAAGTTTGTCTCGAGTGAGGTCGCTTACCCCCATGTCTCGCAAAAAGTTTCGCAAAAGTTTGAAGCTGCTGGCCGCCGGTGTGGCGGCGCTGGGCCTGTCCGTGTCGACCCCGGCTCTGGCATGGGGCGATTTGGGCCATCGCACGATCGCCAATATCGCGCTGGCCAATGTTTCGCCCAAGACCAAGGCGGCGATCGACGCGCTGCTGACGGCGCAGGAAGGGCTGGGCACGGCCCAATGCCCGGTCCATTCGCTGGGCGATGCGGCGACATGGCCCGACTGCCTGCGCAGCGAAAGCTGGCGCTGGGGGCATACATTCCCCTGGCATTACCATGATGGCGACATCACCGCGCCCGCCTTTGACATGAAGGCCAATTGCAGCGGCGGCCAGTGCGCGACGTTCCAGATCACCCGCTTTGAGCGCATTCTGGCCGACAAGAGCCTGCCGGTGGCCCAGCGCCTCGAAGCGCTCGCTTTTCTCAGCCATATCGTGGGCGACCTGCATCAGCCGCTCCACGCTGCCGAACATGACCATGACGCGGGCGGCAATGGCGTGACGGTCACCAATCTGCCGGGCGAACCCTATATCATCAACACCACCCCGCCCACAGTGGTGAACCCCAAGGCCGGTACGCTCAATCTGCATTGGATGTGGGACAATTTCCTGGTTATCCGCGCGCAGAAAGCGGGCAAGCTACCCGAGGTGCGCGCCTATTCGGTCGCCGATCGCGCCAAAATCGCCACGGGCGGCATTGCCGACTGGGCGCAGGAAAGCTGGCAGATCGCCCATGACACGGTCTATCCGCAGGCCTTCGGCCATGTGGTGAGCGCCGAGGAAAAGACCGCGAAGGATGTGACCATCAGCGATGCCGCCATCGCGCAGGACATTCCCATCGTCAGCCAGCGCCTGCTGCAGGGCGGGCTGCGTCTGGCCAAGGTGCTGGACGAAACGCTGGGCGGCTAAAGCGCCGAACTGGCCAGCCAGAGTGCAATGCCCAGCATAATCAGCGCCATCACGCGCCGGATGCGAACCATCCGGCGCGGGTTGCTGATTAGGCCATGCGCTCTGGCCCCGCCCGCCACGATGGCCAGATGGACGGCCGTGGCAAGACCCACGCTGATCGCGGCAAAGCCCATGGCCTGCGGGATGGTGGGCGCCGCGCCGCCAAGGAAAGGCGGCACCACCACGACAAAGAACAGCAGCGCCTTGGGGTTGAACAGATTGACCAGCAGGCCCGAGGCGAAATGGCGCCCGATGCCGCCCGGTTGCGGCGCACCGGGGGCGATGTCGGCCTCGCGCCACGCCTGCCATGCCAGCCAGAGCATCAACGCCACCCCGGCCCAGCGCAGCCCCGACAGCAATCCGGGCCGTACGCTGAGCAATTCGACCAGCCCCAGCGCGGCCAGCATCGCATTGAGCGCCAGTCCGATCCCGATCCCGGCGGTGGCCACCAATCCCGCACGCCGCCCCTCGGCCAGACTGAGCGCGGCGAGCCATGCCATATTCGGCCCCGGCGTCAGCTCGATCACCAGCACGGCAAGGGCAAATTCAAACCAGTTGATCGTCATGGCCTTGCCCCGCGCCGCGCATCAATCCGCAAAGGGCGTACCGTCGCGGTGGAGAAAGCGGTCGCCTTCGAAGATCATGTCGATGTCGCTGTAGCCGCCCGATGTGCGCGGGCCTGCCGAAAGGGCGAGGAAGGTGCAATCCTCGCCGCTTTCATTGATCAGATGATGGCCATTGGCCACGCCCGCCGGAAAGACCGCCATATCGCCCGCCCGCATCACGCTGCGCGTGCCATCCTCGACCAGCACCGCCTCGCCGCTCAGCATCACCACCATCTCGTCCTCGCCATCGTGCCAGTGGCGCTGGGATGACCAGGCGCCCGGTTTCAGCACGACATGGCTGGCCCCCAGATGGGCGAAGCCTGAGAGCGGGGCAAGGCGGCTGTACCAGCGCCCGGCAACGGGCCCTGCATGTTCGGGCGGATAGCCGGTGCCGTTGGTATGGGCGAGCGAGGCGAGGTCGATCTTTGGCATCGGCGCAGGATAGGGCGGGCGGCGGTTGGCGGCAAGCGGGATGGTCCAAACTCCGCTTGCCCTTGGCCCTGCATTTGCTAGGCGAGGGGCATGAATGACATGGTGAAGAGCGAGTTGGTCCGGCCCGGCGCCGGTGTGGCCGAATTGGCCGAGGCCCTGATTGCCTGCCCCAGCGTGACGCCCGCAACAGGGCTGGTGTTCGATTGCCTTGAGGAAATGCTGGTTCCGCTGGGCTTTGTCATCCACCGCGCCGTGGTGGGCGAGGCGCCCGACGGGCCGGTGGAAAACCTCTTTGCCATCCGCCAGGGGCCGCAGGGCAGCCGCCATTTCGCCTATGCGGGCCATGTCGATGTAGTCCCCCCCGGCGAGGGGTGGAGCAGCGCGCCCTTTGCGCCCGAACGCCGGGGCGAATTGCTCTATGGTCGCGGCGCGGTGGATATGAAGGGCTCGGTTGCCGCCTTTGTTGCCGCCCTGCGCGATATTCCGCGCGAGGAGGGCACGATCAGCCTGATCATCACCGGCGATGAGGAAGGCGCGGCGACCTTCGGCACAGTCAAGATCATCGAGCATATGCGCGAGACCGGGATCGACCCCGACCTGATCCTTGTGGGCGAACCCACCAGCGTCAACCGCCTTGGCGACATGATCAAGGTCGGGCGGCGCGGCAGCGTCAATATGTGGATCGAGGTTGAGGGCAGCCAAGGCCATGTCGCCTATCCGCATCTGGCCGATAATCCGATCACCCGGCTGGTGGCGATGCTGTCGGAACTGAAGGCTATTAAGCTGGACGAGGGAACCGACTGGTTCCAGCCCAGCAATCTGGAGGTGACCGACATCTCCTGCGGCAATCCGGCCACCAATGTCATCCCGCAAAAGGCCGGTGCGCGCATCTCGATCCGTTTCAACGATCTGCACACGGGCGAGAGCCTGTCAAAGCTGGTGCGCGAGATCGGGGCCAAGCATGGGGCAAGCGTGCGTCCGGTGATCTCGGGCGAGGCTTTCCTGACCCCGCCGGGTGAATTTTCCGCCATCGTGGTCGATGCGATCCGCGCCGAAACCGGGCTGGACACCGAAATTTCCACCAGCGGCGGCACATCGGATGCGCGCTTCCTCAAAGCCTTGGCCCCGGTCATCGAATTTGGCCTGTGCAACGCCACGATGCACAAGAAGGACGAGGCGGTCGCGATTCCCGATCTGGAAACGCTTTCGCGGATCTATGCCCGCATCGTGCTGGCCGGTCTCAAACGCGCCTGATACGCTATCCGGCCCAATTGCCCGCATGAGCGGTGATTGGTAGCCGGATTTTTTCTTTCGGAGTTTTTCCAAGATGCGCCAGCGTCTGACGCAATTCCTGATTCTGGGCCTGATTCTGGGCATAGGCTTGGGCTATGTCCTGCATTCGTCCTATGATCCGGCCGATCCCTTGCTGGCGGCATGGTCCGATTATCTCAAGCTGCTGCCCGATGTGTTCCTGCATCTGATCAAGATGATCATCGCGCCGCTGATCGCATCGACGATCATCACCGGCATTGCGGGCATGGGCGATTCGACCGCGCTGGGCCGTATCGGCGCCAAGGCGATGGCCTGGTTCATCTCGGCCAGCTTCGTCTCGCTGCTGCTGGGCATGGTGCTGGTCAATTGGTGGCAGCCGGGCGTGGGCGTCAATGCCGTGGCCAGTTCGGGGGTCGATCTGGCCACCAAGGAACTGACCGTCCGCCACTTCGTGCTGGAAATCTTCCCGACCAGCGCGCTGGAGGCGATGGCCACCAACAATGTGCTGCAGATCCTGCTTTTCTCGGTGTTCTGTGGCGTGGCGCTCAGCGCGATTGGCGAAAAGGGGCGGATCATCGTCGAATTCGCCGAGGCGGTGGTGCAGATGATGCTGCAAGTCACCGGCTATGTGATGAGCGTCTCGCCCATCGCGGTGTTTGGCGCGGCTGCCTCGATCGTGGCGCAAAAGGGGCTGGGCATCATCGCCACCTATGGCGTGCTGGCGGGTGAATTCTATGCGGGTCTGGCGATATTGTGGATCATCCTGATCGCGGCGGGCAGCCTGTTTCTGGGCAAGAAGATCTTCCTGCTGATGCGCTATGTGCGCGAGCCGGTGCTGATCACCTTCTCGACCGCGACCAGCGATGCATCCTTGCCGCGCATGTTCGAGGCGCTCGATCGCTTTGGCGTGCCGCGCCGCGTATCGGGCTTCGTGCTGCCGCTGGGCTATGCGTTCAACCTCGATGGCTCGATGATGTACACCAGCTTCGCTTCGCTCTTCATCGCGCAGGCTTATGGCATCCATCTCAGCTTTCAGCAGCAGATCCTGATGCTCCTGACGCTGATGGTCTCGTCCAAGGGCATCGCGGGCGTGCCGCGCGCCAGCCTCGTCGTCATCGCCGCCACGCTCAACCAGTTCCACGTGCCGGTCGAAGGCGTCGCGCTGCTGCTGGGCATCGACACGTTCCTGGATATGGGCCGTTCGGGCACCAGCGTTTTCGGCAATGCCGTCGCCACCGCCGTGGTCTGCCGCGCAGAGGGCATGTTGCAGCCGCCGCTGGACCCCGATGCGCCGTTGCCCGAGGCGCCGCATGATACGGCCGAGCATGGGCGAAAGGGGTTGCATCTGGATCAGGGGCATTAAGGTTTAAGGGGAGTTTGCCTCCGGCGGGCAAAGGGACTCGTCCCTTTGCAATCCCGTTAATGGGGTGTCGGGCCGGATAGGTTGGGGTGAATTTATAGCCTGCGGCGCATTGGCCTCGTGCTGGATTGCGCCGTAGGCTTTATTATTTCAACGCTGCGTCCGACACGTGAGGCTGAACCTATCGCGCAACGCAGACAGTGACGGGAGCGCGAGGGACGAGTCCCTCGCATCACCTACTTCTTCGCCTTCTTCTCCAAAACCTTATCCTTATACCCGCACAGATCCACCACCGGACAGCGCCAGCATTCCGGCGTCCGCGCCTTGCAGATGTATCGCCCGTGGAGGATCAGCCAGTGATGCGCGCCCACGCGGAAAGGCTTGGGGGTCTTCTTTTCAAGGCTGCGCTCGACCGCGTCCACGTTCTTGCCCTTGGCCAACCCGGTGCGGTTGCCCACGCGGAAAATATGCGTGTCCACCGCAAAGGTTTCGGCCCCAAAGGCGCAGTTGAGCACCACATTGGCCGTCTTGCGCCCCACGCCGGGCAGCTTGACCAGTTCATCGCGGTCGGCAGGCACCTCGCCCCCATGCTCTCGCACGAGGATCTCGGCCATGGCCATCACGTTCTTCGCCTTGGAATTGAACAGGCCGATGGTCTTGATGTGGTCCTTCAGCCCCTCTTCGCCCAAATTCAGCATATCCTGCGGTGTCTTGACGATCTCGAACAGCGCCCGCGTCGCCTTGTTCACGCCCACATCGGTCGCCTGCGCGGACAGCGTCACGGCCACCAGCAACTGATACGTATTGCCAAACTCCAGCTCCGTCTGCGGGTCCGGATTGGCCTCGGCAAGGCGGCGGTAGAATTCGAAGATGTCGGCGGATTTCATGCGCGCGGGTATGGCTTGGATGGGGGCGAGGGGCAAGAAGGTTTGCCTCCGGCGGGCAAAGGGACTCGTCCCTTTGCAATCCCATTATGGGGTGGTGAGTGGTTTGCGAGGGTGGGATGGATAATAAAGCCTGCGGCGCGGCGAACTTGCGCCAAAAGCGCCGCGGGCTTTAAAATTCAAACGCTGCGTCCGACACTCAACGCCGAACCCTATGCGCAACAAAGACATTACCGGGATTGCCAAGGGACGAGTCCCTTGGCCCGCCGGAGGCATTTAAAACCTCACAACCCCAACACTTCCCGCATCCCATACCGCCCCGCAGGCCGCCCGGCCAGCCAGAGCGCCCCCTTGACGGCCCCTCGCGCAAAGATCCCGCGATTTTCGGCAATATGGCTCAGCGACAGGCGCTCGTTATCGGCCAGAAAATGGACAGTGTGATCCCCGGCCACGCTGCCCCCGCGCAAAGCTGCAAAGCCAATTGTGCCGGATTCGCGCGCGCCGGTGATGCCGTCGCGCCCGCGCACGGAAACATTGGACAGGCCGACCTCGCGCCCGCGCGCCGCCGCTTCGCCCAGCAGGAGCGCTGTGCCCGAGGGTGCGTCCACCTTCATCCGGTGGTGGGTTTCAACGATCTCGATGTCCCAGTCCTCACCCAGCCGCTTGGCCGCTTCCTCGACAAGGAAGGCCAGCATGTTGACGCCCAGCGAGGTATTGCCGGTCTGCAGCACGGCGATTTTGTCGGCGGCCTGATCCAGCAGCCAGTGGTGGCGTTCCTCAAGGCCGGTGGTGCCCACAAGGATCGGCACGCCCGCCGCGATGGCCGCATCCAGATTGCCTTCGAGCGCGGAGGGCGAGGAAAAGTCGATCAGCACATCCGATGCGGCGGCCAGCGGGCCGACATCCTCATCCCGGTCCACGCCGCCCGCCAGTTCATGTCCGGCATCGGCAATGGCCTGCGCGATGGCGCGGCCCATACGTCCGCCGCTGCCGATAATTCCCAGTCTGGTCATGGGGTAAATTCCTTTCGGCGCGCTTCATGGGCGAGGCGCGCCAGAATCGCAATTCCCCAAATCGCAATTACCAAAGTACGCCTTCGGCATCCACGACCACCGGCGCGGGCGCGCTTTCGCCCAAGCCCTGCAGCAGGTCGATCTCGATGGTGCGGCACATCGTGTCGAGCGGCAGATCGTGGCGTGTATTGGCAAAGGGATCGACCAGATCATCGCCGATCGCCAGCACCGCCATGAACATCATCCCCGCCACGGTCGAGCCCAGCGGTGTGGCCGGTCCTAGCGCCTCGACCAGACCAAAGGGCAGCAGGACGCAGAACAGATGGGTGAAATAGGTTGGGAACAGCCGGAACTGCGCAGGCAGGGGCGTGTTCTTCAACCGCTCCATCCCGCCCTGCGCATTGGCGATATCGACCAGAACCCTCTCGATCTGGGTCTGCTGGATCGAATCGATGATGCCCTGCGCTCGCGCCTGCGCCACCTGGGCGCCGGTGGCGTCCAGCAGGGCATTGGCGGTGTTGGTGCGCGTCTGGGCCGCCTTGGCCTCGGCCGCGGGGATATAGGGCAGCGCATCGCCTTCCAGCGGCAGGCGGCGCAATTGGCAGCGCAGCGCGTTCACATAGGCGATCTGGCGCAGCACGATGGCGCGCGCCATGGCCTGTCCGTCCGCCCCGGTCATGAAATTGCGCGACGCACGCGCCAGATTCCGGCTGGCATTAATCATCAGCCCCCACAGCCCGCGCCCTTCCCACCAGCGCTGATAGGCCGAGGTGGAGCGAAAACCCAGGATCAGCGCCAGAACGCTGCCGAACAGCGTGAGCGGCAGGCCGGGCGCGGGAAAGGGCACCACATAATAGGTGATCGTGACGATCACATCCCAGATGAACAACAGCACCAGCGGGGTCTTGATCGACCGGGCGATGCTGCGAAGGGTATGGGGTGTGTGGATGATCATGGGTTGGTTCAGTGTCCTGAATTGGTCTGGGCGGCGTGATACAGGGCAAGCGAAGAGCCCGAAGCCGGGCGCAGTTCGAACCATTCGGGCCGTCCGATGGCTATCATAAATATGAGCAGCGCCAAACAAAAGGCGACCAGTTCAAACCGCCCGCGAAACTGGTTGCGCGGCTTGCCCGGTGTGGTGGGCAGGGCGGAATTGAGCGGCCGGTGGCGGATCGGGCGCGGGCCGGGGGGCGTGCGCGGCTGAAAGCGGCGAAAGGGATTGGGCGAGGGCATGGCTGGCTCCATGATTGAAAGCATTGATCAGAATGACAATCTGGGCGGTCAGCCTCTCTGTTGAATGGCCGTTTCGTTACAAATCTTTGCTGCGATGCGGCATTTCGTTGTGCGGTGCGTCATAAGCGGCGGATCGATCGGCGGCTTGGCCTTGGCCGCGCTTTCGGGCATAGGAAAGGCATGGAAATGACAGGCAATATCGTGATCCTGACCGGGGCGGGATGCAGCGCGGAAAGCGGGATCGACACATTCCGCGATGGCGGCGGTTTGTGGGAACAGCACCGCGTCGAGGATGTCGCCACGCCCGAAGCTTTTGAACGCGATCCCGCGCTGGTTCAGCGTTTTTACGACATGCGCCGCGCCGCGATCCAGACCAAGGCTCCCAATGCTGCCCATTACGCGCTGGCCCGACTGGAGCGGGAATGGGATGGCGGCACGGTCACGCTGGTGACGCAGAATGTCGATGACCTGCATGATCGGGCAGGCTCGAAAAACCTGATCCATATGCATGGCGAGCATCTATCGGCATGGTGTACCGCCTGCGACACGCGGATGGGCTGGACTGCCCCGCTGATCGAGGGGCCGCCATGTCCGTCCTGCGGGGCGGCGGCGCTGCGGCCCGATATCGTGTGGTTTGGCGAGATGCCCTATCGCATGGAGGAGATCCATGATGCGCTGCGCGATTGCGATATTTTCGTGTCCATCGGCACCTCGGGCGCGGTCTATCCGGCGGCGGGTTTTGTCCGGCTGGCGCGGGAAATGGGCGCGCATTGCCTCGAACTCAATCTGGAGCGCAGCCAGGGTTCGGCATGGTTCCATGAAACGCGGCTTGGCCCGGCGGGCGATATTGTGCCTGCGTGGGTGGAGGAACTGGTCGGGCCGGATTGATGGCCTCGCTTATCCCTGATGCCAGGGCGGAAGCTGATTATGCGGGCCAAGCGGCGCCCGATCATCGCAAGGCTTTGGGGCAATTTTTCACACCCCCGCGTCTGGCCGCGCTGATGGCCGATTGGGTGGCGGGGGCGCAGCCGCGCATGATCCTTGATCCCGCGATGGGGGCGGGTGTGCTGACCCGCGCGGCGCAGGCGCGTTGCCCGAATGCGCAGGTGGTGGCCTATGAGCGCGACGAGGCAATCTTGCGCGCCGCCGATGCCGGACGGGCGCAGGTGCGGCATGAGGATTTCCTGCGCGCCGGGTGGGAGCACTATGACGGCGTGGTGATGAACCCGCCCTATATCCGCCATCGAGAACTGCGCGATCATGGCCCCTTGCGTGCGGAGATTGGCGCGCGGGCCGGCTATGTCCTTCCCAAATCGGCCAATCTCTATGTCGATTTCGTGGTCAAGGCGACGTGTCAGTTGCGGCGCGGCGGGCGGGGCGCTTTCCTGATCCCCGGCGAATGGATGGGGGCCAATTTCGCGCGCGGGTTCAAACAATTCCTGCTGGGGCCGGGGGGCTTGCAACAGGTGGTGCTGTTTTCGGGTGCCGATGTGTTTGATGATGCGCTGACCACGGCTTCGATCCTGTTGGTGCAGCGGCCATGATTACCGGCTGGGATTGGCGGGGGCCAGAGAAAGGAGAGGGCGATTGGCCCGCCTCGCTCGATGAACTGGCGGCGGGGGCGCGGCGGGTGGAACTGTCGCGGGCGGAACTGGCCGGGACGGATAAATGGGAGCCCTTGCTGCAAGGCCATCGCGGCGAGGCGCGGGCCGGGTTTGTGCCTCTGGCGCAACTGGCGCAATTCCGGCGCGGGATCGCCACGGGGGCCAACGGGTTCTTTCTGCTGAATGCGCAGAAGGTGGCGGATCTGGGCATTGACCCTGCGCGCTGCCTGCCCTGTGTCGGGCGGGCAACGGCGGTGCGGGGGCTGATCTGGCGAGGTGGGGGTGATGGGCTGCTGCTCAACCTCTCCGATCCGCTGATGCCCGCCGAGGCCGCCTATGTCGCGCAGGGGGAGGCGCAGGGGCTGCCCTCGCGCTATATCCTGGCCCATCGCCAGCCTTGGTATGGGATGGAGCAGCGCGCCGTGGCGCCGATCTGGGGCGCGGTCTTCGCTCGGGGGGCCTTGCGCTTCATCCATAATGCGGCGGGGTGGAGCAATCTGACCTGCTTCCACGGCATCTATCCCTTTTCGGACGATCCGTTGCTGCATCAGGCTCTGGTGCTGTGCCTCAATTGCGATTCGGTGCGGGCGGCCTCGCGGCTGCATGGGCGGGTCTATGGCGGGGGTCTCAACAAGTTTGAGCCCAACGATCTCAAAGGTCTGATGGTGCCCGATCTGCGCCTTGCGGATCGCGCTTTGCTGGCGGAAATGGCTGCGCATCTGGCGCTTCTCGACGCCGCGCCCGAGGATGAGGCGCGGCGCCGGAAGGCTGATGAACTGGCCGAGGAAGTGGCCAGTCGCGGTTAGTTGTCAAACCAGCCGGTATCGCCGCCAATCGGCATACCCGGCGGGATGGCGGGTGCCTTGCGGCCCATCTTGCCGATTTCCGCCTCCAGCGCGGGGCCGTTTTTCAGCAGCGCCGCCACCGTCTTGCCCCAGCCGCTGCCTTCGCCCAGCTTGGCGGCAGCCCCGTCCAGCTTTTCCTGAAGCAGGGCGGCCACATCGACCGGCGTTGCCGCATCCCGCCGCGCCCTCGCCGCCGAGAGCAGCGCGCGCAGGGCAATGCGCCGCTCGACCGGCGTGGCATTATGCTCCCACGTTGCCGCGCCCAGCGCGTCGATCATTTCGGCAAGGCCCAGTTGCCCCGGATCGCGCGCCTGTTGCAGATGAACGCGGGTCAGGCGCGTCGGGGCCAGCAGGCTGTCAAGCGTGACCTGCGCGGCAACATCGGTGGCGACCAGCGGATCGAAGGCGGCGGCCCCGGCATTGTCGAAAACCTCGGTGTCGAATTGCGCATCATTGCGCCCGTTCACGCCCGATGACAGCCAGCCCACCAAAGCATCCGGCACGGTCAGTTCTGCGGGCGAGAGGGTTTTGAGCATCGCCGCCAAAGCTGCGCGCTGCTTGGCCGGCGTCACGGGTTGCGCTGCTTTGTTGGCGTCCCCGGCCACGGCATAGGCATAATCGACGCCGCCCACCCATTTGCCGGTCGCGGCCACTTCATAACGCGCCAGCAGCCACACCGGCACGAATTTGCGCCGAAGGTTGGACAAAGCCTCGCCTTTGCGCAGCACGCCGGGGCCAAAGTTGTTCAACGCCACGCGCCGCACCGCCAGCATATGGGCCAGTTCCTCGGGCTTGTCCTCGCCATTGTCCCACATGCTGTCATGCGGGGCGGGGCCATCGTCGGCGCGACCATCGATGTCGGTCATATAGCGCGTGCCCTTGGCGAACTCTGCGTCCGCCAGCGCGAAGGCCCATTTGTCGGCATCCGTTCCGGGCTTGGGCTGGCCATAGAGCCATTGCACGGTGAATTTGTCCCACGAACCGATGCCCTTGGCATAGGCGTCGGACAGGTCGATCTTGCCGCCCTTCAGCCCGATCAGCGGTCCGGGATAATCCATCACCGAGGTGCGGCCCTGCGTCGATCCGGCAAAGTTGTGAACAAAGCCGATGGCATGGCCCACCTCATGCGCGCCCAACTGGCTGATGCGATCAAGCGAGACCTTGACCGGATCGTTGGGGCCGCCGCTATTGTCCTGCGCCGCGCCCACCAGCGCCTCGAAGATCTGCATATCCTGCCGCACGCGCAGCGCGCCCAGCACGACATTGCCCTTGATGATCTCGCCGGTGCGCGGGTCGATGATGCCCCCGCCATAGGACCAGCTGCGCGTCAGGCGGTCGCCCCAGTTGACGATGGAATAACGCGCATCCTGCGGGTCGATGTCGGGGGTGAGGGGCTTGACCTGAAAGGCGTCAATATAGCCCGCGCTTTCAAACGCCTGATTCCACCATGCCACGCCGCGCGCCAGAGCGCCGCGAATCGGTTCAGGCGCGGCATTGTCGATATAGAAGGTGATCGGCTTTTTGACGCGCGACTTGGCCGCCGTCGGATCCACCTTGTCCAGCCGGAAATGGTTGGCCAATTGGTACTGCACATCGTCGCCCAGCGGTGTGCCGAAGTCATAGACCTGTGTGCCATGGCTGCCCGAACGGATGTCGAATTTACGCACCGCAAAACCGGGGCCGGGCAGACGGATCAGCGAATGGCGGATGGTGAAGCTGATCTGGCGCGGATCGGCGGCGATATTGCCCACCTCGCGCCCCGGCGTGTCCGAGGCGAAGGTCTGCACCGCCTCCATCTCGATATTATCGGGGAAGACCTTGACCGAGGTCGGGTCGGCGGCGGAGAGATTATCCGCCAGACGGAACCCCTTGGCCTCCTGATTGAGCGCATCGGCCAGATGCATCGTGTCGCGGGTCAGGAAAGGGCTGATGTCCACCACCGTGCCCTTGGCGTCGGAGGAGACGATGTCGAGCATGGCAACGGTGCTGAAGGGGAAACTGGTCTTGGCGCCATATTGTACGGATGCCTCGCCGGTGGCGCGAAAGCGGGGGTTTTCATAGACCACGGCCACCTTGCGCCCAAAGCGGCGGAAGGCGAGGATCTGGGTTGGCCCCAGCATCCCCCGGTCGATGCGGATCGGGGCCGAGCCAAGTCCGCTGCGCACGGCGGTGGCATAGATGAAGCGGCCCATCACCCCTTCGGCATCGGCTTTGGGCAGGGTCAGCAGGATCTTGCCCGCATCGGCATCGACCCGCACGGGCAGCAGATCGCCGTCCTTGGTGTTCGACACGCCAACGGGATCGGCCATGGCCAATTGCGGCGCCAGTAACGCCATCAATGCCACGCCTGCCAGCTTTTGGCCCAGTTTCCGGCCCCTTGCCTGCTTCATGTGATGCCCCTTTTCGCTTGAGATCGCCGTGTTCTAGCCAGCCATGCCTCACGGCAAAGGTGCCAGTTTGACGTATTTCCAAAGCTACCACAGTCGTCGCACTCTATCTGACGAAATACGGAGCAGTTTTGCCTGCTTCTTGACGGAAATCCGTTGCAACAAGGGGCCCGCGTGACGGAAAACACTCTCACCGAATTTGATGCCACAGACTTTCGCATCATGAACGCATTGGTCGAAGACGGCCGGATGTCGGACGTGATGCTGGGCGAAAGAGTGCATCTTTCCGCAACGGCTGCGGCCCGGCGGCGCAAGCTGCTGGAGGAACAGGGCGCGATCAAGGGCTATACGGCCGAGCTTGACCTGCCGATGCTCGGCCTTGGCATTGTGGTCATTGTGGCCATCGAATTGCGATCGCAGGCCGATTCCGTGCTGACCGAATTTGAAGAGGCGGTCGTGCGCTGTCCCTCGGTCACCTTCTGCAGCTTTGTCTCGGGCGACACGGACTTTCTGATGATGGTCCATGTCAAAAGCTTTGAGGATTACGACCGGATCTATCGCAGCGAACTGGCCACGCTGCCCCATGTCGCGAAAATCCGCTCCAGCTTTGTCATGCGCCGCGTGACCCAGCGCAACGTGCCGCCCGCGGTCTTTGCGCGGGGTAAGTGAAGGGGCGATTCGGGCGGCTTTGAATTCGGGCAAGATCGGACGAGCGGCATTGGGAATCCAAAGTAATAATTCAATTATGATACGAAATTCTCTAATATATGTAGAAAATATGCCGATGTTTCTCGGAAAAAATTGAAAACTATCGTGTAGCATTTGCTGCGTTGCAAAAGAAGGTTGGGCTTCAGCGCGGCAATGGCGAGATAAAAGGGGTCGCACCCTTTTGGGATATTCAACAGGTGGCCGCTGAACGGGCCGAAATAAGGGGGAATTGGCGCAGGACCGGCCTGACGCCATCGCCCCATCATAAAAGCGCGGCGCGAGGCAATCGGACAGCCGCGGCATGGGAGCAGGATCGCCGGGGAATAAACAGATAACCAATAGGGGGTTTTCATGGCGATTGATCGAACGATGAGGGAATGGGCGCAGTCGGCTGGCGGCTTTGCATTGCAGGGCCACAGGGCATGGCTGGGTGGAGCCGCCGTTTCGGTGCTGGCCATGATGGTGGCCACGCCTGCACTGGCAGGCTCGGTGGCCGCCGAGGCCCCGGCGCCCGCCGAAGCGGCCGAGCCCGCCGCCGAACCCGCCAGCGACATCGTGGTGACCGGCACGCGCATCGTGAAGGACGGCTTTGCCGCGCCCACGCCTGTCGCCGTGCTCTCCTCGGCGGACATCAAGGCGCAGGCGCCCGCCAACCTGTCGAACTTCGTCAACCAGTTGCCCGCCGTGACGCAGGGCTCCACCTCGGCCAATTCCTCGGGCAGCCTGTCGAACGGTCTGGCCGGGATCAACAGCGTCAACCTGCGCGGCCTTGGCGCCTCGCGCACGCTGGTGCTGGTCGATGGTCAGCGTTCGGTCTCCAGCGCCACCAACGGCGTGGTCGATGTCAACACCGTGCCCCAAGATCTGGTCGAGCGGGTCGAGGTCGTGACCGGCGGCGCATCGGCGCAATATGGTTCGGACGCGGTGGGCGGTGTCGTCAACTTCATCCTGAACAAGAAGTACAAGGGCTTCAAGCTCACCGCCGACCAGGGCATCACCACCTATGGCGACGGGCGCAACTATCGCCTCAGCGGTTCGGCGGGTTTCTCGCTGCTGGATGACCGCATGCATGTCCTGCTTAATGCCGAATATGCCAAGCAGGACGGCGTGGCCACCATCGCGCGCAGCTGGAATAACAACGGCTATTTCATGATCGCCAACCCCAACACGGCGGCGGGCCAGCCAAGCTGGATCAACGGGGCGGGCATCGGGCCTTCGGGCTATACGGCGGGCGGGTTGATCACCGGCACCACCCTGTCCAGCGCCAGCGGGCTGGTGGGCAAATATTTCATGGCGCCGGGCCAGCTCGGCACGCTCAATTTCGGCGCGAAGAGCAACTCGGGCTATATGGTGGGCGGCGATTACCAGACCACGCTGGCGGGCCATGTCGGCACCAATTCGCTGATGCCCGATGAAGCGCGTTTCAGCGCCTTTGGCCGCGTGGGCTATGATCTGACCAGCCGCATCGAGGTCTTCGCCCAGTTTGGCTGGAACCGCTATATTGGCGAAAGTTATTATCAGCAGACCCCCAGCACGGGCGTGACCATCGCGGGCGACAATGCCTATCTGCAATCGCTCTATCCCACCGTGGCGGCGGCGCTGGGTAATTCCCAAGCCAACAAGATCACCATTGGCACCAGCAATGCGGGCTATCCCGTGCCCGGCAGCCACAATACGCGCGACGTCTATCGCTATGTGGTGGGCACCAAGGGCAAGTTTGACGCGCTGGGGCGCGAATGGAATTTCGACGCCTATTTCCAGCATGGCGAAACCAAGAGCCACGAACAGCTGATCAACACGTGGCAGACGCAGCGCATGGCGCTGGCGCAGGATGCGGTGTTTGCGCCTGCGGGCAATGCGCTGGGCGTGGCTGCGGGCACGATTGTCTGCCGCTCCAGCCTGACGAACCCCAGCGACGGCTGCGTGCCGATCAACCGTCTGGGCACCAGCGGGCCTTCGGCGGCGGGGCTGAACTATATCTATGGCAACCAGCCCTGGCGCGACCAGACCTTGAAGCAGGACGTGGCGGCCGCCTCGCTCAGCGGCGACCTGTTCAAGCTGCCCGGCGGCAGCGCGGCCATCGCGCTGGGCGGCGAATGGCGGCGTGAAAGCGTCAGCGGCTATGTGCCGGACGAATTCCAGCCGCTCAAGAATACCGTCAATGGCACCTCCACGGCGCGCTGGCTTTACGGCAATTATCTGCCCAACACCGGCGCCTATACGGTGAAGGAAGGCTTCGTTGAAATCGACCTGCCTGTGCTGCCGGGCGTTAACCTCAACGCTGCGGCGCGCGGCACCGATTATTCGACCAGCGGCAGCGTGCTGACCTATAAGGGCGGGGCGACGTGGCAGGTCAATTCCTCGATCAAGCTGCGCGGCACCTATTCGCGCGATATCCGCGCGCCCAACCTGTCCGAACTCTTCGCCGCGCCAACGGCGCGCACCAATACGGTGGTGTTGACCAAAGATTTTGCCGGGATCACCGGCGTAACCGCAGGCAGCACGGGCTTTGTTGAAAGCACGATTGGCAATGTTAACCTGAAGCCCGAAAAGGCCAATACATGGACTATGGGAGCGGTGTTGACGCCCTCCTTCATCCCGGGTTTCACCGCCAGCTTTGATTATTACGACATCAACATCAAGGACTCGATTGGTTCGATTACTTCACAGAACACGGTCGATTTCTGCAATCAGGGACAAACGGCTTATTGCTCGAATGTGGTTTTCAACGGCACCACCCTGCAGTCCATCGTTATCCAGCCGTTCAACTTTGCCAGCCAGCACGCCAAGGGTTTTGACATTGATGCGAGCTATCGCACGATGCTGTCAAAGATCAGCGCCAACCTGCCCGGCACGCTGACCATTCGCGGCACGACCACGCATTACATCGCCAACGTGGTCGATAACAAGATCTTCCCGGTCGACTATGCGGGCGTCAACGGCGGCAGCCTCTCGGGCAGCAACAGCTCGCCCAGCTGGGTCTATCGCATCAGTGCTTTCTATGAAGTGGGCGCGGCCAACATCAATCTGGTCTATCGCGGCTTCTCGGACGGCGTTTACGGCAACGATTATATCGAATGCAACGGCTCGTGCCCGACCGTGTCGAACCTGAATCAGTATCGCACGATCAACAACAATAAGATCAAGGGCACCAGCTATCTGGACGCCTCGGTCCAGTTCAAGATCAAGAGCGAGCGGGTCAAGGATATGTCGCTCACCTTCGTGGTCAACAACCTGCTGGACAAGGATCCGGTGCTGGTGGGCAACGGCCCGACCGGCAACAACGTCCCGGCCTATGCCCAGACCAACCGCAGCATTTACGATGTGATGGGGCGCACGTTCCGTATCTCGGCCAAAATCGGCTTCTGATTGGGAGAAGGATTAGTCATGAATTTCGTGAAACGCAGCACTCTGGCCCTGATGGCCACCGCCGCGCTGATGGCCGGATCGCAAGCCCATGCCGCCGCCAGCCCCAAGCTGAAGGCCGAGGCCGTGGCCGGGGTCGAGGCGCAGAAGAAGGATATCCAGGTGATGGTGGACACCGTGTTCAGCTATGCTGAACCCGGTTTTCAGGAATTCCGCACGATGGAATATCTGACCGGTATTCTGGAAAAGAACGGCTTTAAGGTGACCAAGGGCGTGGCGGGCATCCCCACCGCCTTTACCGCGACATGGGGCGAGGGTGGCCCTGTGCTGGCGCTGGGCAGCGACGTGGACAATCTGCTGGGCACTTCGCAGACGCCGGGCCTGCCCTATATCAAGCCGATGGTCGAAGGCGCGCCGGGCCATGGCGAAGGCCATAATTCGGGTATGCCGCTCGTGGTGGCCGCCGCGATTGCGGCCAAGCAGGTGATGGAAAAGAACCACATCCCCGGCCGCCTGATGATCTGGCCCGGCATTGCCGAGGAACTGCTGGCCACCAAGGCCTATTATGTGCGCGAAGGCATGTTCAAGGGCGTCGACCTTTGCATCTTCAACCATGTCAGCTCCGACTTCGGCACCGCCTATGGCGAGCTGGGCATGAACGGCATGGTGTCGGTCGAATATACGTTCAAGGGCAAGACCGCCCATGCTGCGGGCGATCCGTGGGATGGTTTCTCGGCGCTGGACGGCGTGGAAATCATGGACGCCGCGTGGAATTTTCGCCGCGAACATCTGCCCGTGACCCAGCGTTCGCATTACGTCATCACCAATGGCGGCGGCCAGCCCAACGTGGTGCCCGACAAGGCCAGCGTCTGGTACTATTTCCGCGAGCGCAGCTTTGGCGCGGTGCGCAACCTGTACAACACCGGCAATGAAATCGCGCAGGCCGCCGCCAAGGCGACCGGCACGACGGTGACTTCGCAGATCCTTGGCTATGCCGCGCCCAATTTCGGCAACAAGCCGCTGGCCGAGGCCGCCTATGCCAATATCAAGGCGGTGGGCATGCCCAAGTGGACCGCCGACGATCAGGCCTTCACCAAGGCGGTGCAGACGATCAACCACCGCACGGTCAAGCCTTTGTCCGACACGGTGGGCGAACTCTCCTCGCCCGAAAACCGCCCGCGTTCGATCGGCGGCGGATCGGATGACATCGGCGACATCATGTGGACCGTGCCGACCATCACGATCCGCTATCCGGCCAATATCCCGAACATGATCGGCCACAATGTGCTCTCGGCCATGGCGATGGCCACGCCGATTGCGCATAAGGGCGTCGAGGCCGGGGCCAAGGCGCTGGCCATGACGATCCTGGACGTCATGACCACGCCCAAGCTGGTGGCCGACGCCAAGGCCTATTTCACCGATGTGCAGCTCAAAACCGACAAGTATGATCCGATTCTGGGGCCGAAGGCGGCGACCTGGCTGAACGAGAAGACGATGAAGGAATATCGTCCCCAGATGGAGAAATATTACTACGACGCGGTGAAATACCCGACCTACCTCGATCAGCTTGGGATCAAATATCCCACGCTGGAGGCGCCCAAGTCGTAAGCACGTAAGTTTGTGAAAGGGACCGGATGGGCATCGACCCATCCGGGCTTTTCGCGCAGGAGGAAGCAGGGTCGTCCGGCTGGGGCGACCCTGCTTTTTTATGGCCGCGTTTAATGGCCTGGGCGTTTAATGAAAGGGGCAGGCTGGGTCGGCGGGGATGGTGATCGTGCGCAGCGAAGGGGCGAGGCCATCGAGCAGATGCAACCGCCCCCATTGCGGATCGGCCAGCGGCCCCGGCACGCCCGCGCCATACAGGATCACGCGGATGGCCGATTGCGCCGCCATCGTGCCCACCATGCCGACAAAGGCCCCCAACACGCCATCGGCCGCGCAGGTGTCGCAATCGGTGGCGTCGAACGCATCGCCGACAAAGCAGCGATAGCAGGCATGGCCCGGCAGATGGCCCGCGAAATTGGCGATCTGGCCCTGAAACCGGCCTACGGCGGCGGCGGTCAGGGGAATGCCGGCGGCCACACAGGCGTCCGACACGGCAAGGCGGGTGGCGAAATTGTCGCAGCCGTCGAGGACCAGCGTGGCATCCGCGATCAGCGAGGGGGCATTGTCGGCCGAGATGCGGGTCTGGTGATGACGGACGGCGATCTCAGGGTCAAAGCGCGCAATCCATGCGGCGGCGGCCTGTGCCTTGGGCATGCCGATGTCGGCCTCGGCAAAGATCGTCTGGCGTTGCAGATTGCTGGCCTCGACGCTGTCATCGTCGATCAGGGTCAGGCGGCCAACCCCGGCGGCGGCCAGATACTGCAGGGCCGGGCTGCCGATCCCGCCGCAGCCGATCATCACCACATGGGCATCGGCCAGCGCCATCTGTCCCACCCCGCCGACCTCGGGCAACACGATATGGCGGGCAAAGCGGGAGAGGCGTTCGGGGGTCATGCGGGGGATTTAGGGGAGGCCGGGGGGGATGACAAGCGGGGGAAGGGCAAGGAAGAAGGAGCCTCCGGCGGGTTAAGGGCGGGGGCCCTTAACAATCCGGTTTTGGGGTGGGGTTGGCCGGTGGGGAGTTTGGGGCGATATTTATAGCCTGCGGCGCGGCGAAGTGGCGCTAATAGGCGCCGCAGGCTTTCAAATCTAAACGTTGCCCCAACACTCAACGCCTCCGTCCCGGCACAACGTAAACAATAACGGGATTGCAAAGGGATAAGTCCCTTTGCCCGCCGGAGGCATAAAAGTCATTTCCCCAGCATACCCCCAAGCTTCCCACGCTTGGCGAACAGCTTATCCACAGGCATGCCAACAGGCGATGCACAGGCCTATCCAGCCTTTATGCACCGCCCATCAACAGCTTGTACCGGGGTTTTGCGATCAGCTTTCCAGCTGACGGAGCAGCGAGCGCACGTCGCCGTCAATATCGGCATCGCGCGTGCGCAGGTCCTCAATCAGGCGCACCGCATGGATCACGGTCGAGTGATCGCGCCCGCCAAACTTGCGCCCGATTTCCGGGTAGGAGCGCGGGGTCAGCACCTTGGAGAGGTACATCGCCACCTGACGCGGGCGCACCACGGCGCGCGCGCGGCGCTTGGACGACATTTCCTGACGGTCCACCCGGTAGAACTGGCAGACCGTGCGCTGGATCTCGTCGATGGTGATGCGCTTGCGGTTGGCCGACAGGATATCGGTCAACTGTTCCTCGGCGAGTTGCAGGCTGACGGCCTGACCCGTGAGCTGCGCATAGGCGATCAGCTTGTTGAGGCCGCCGACCAGCTCGCGCACATTGCGGTTGATCGTACGGGCCAGAAACTCGATCACATCGCCCGGCACCACCACCGAGGTGAAACGTGCAAGGCGGTGTTCGAGCACCGAGCGGCGCAATTCGATGTCGGCCGGGATGATATCGGCGACAAGGCCCATCGACAGACGCGAGAGCAGACGCTGCTCAACCCCGTCAAGAGCCTGCGGGCTGCGGTCGGCGGCAAACACCAGCCGCTTGCCTTCGGCCAGCAGGGCGTCGATCGTGTAGAGCAGTTCTTCCTGGGCGCTGGCCTTGCCGATGATGAACTGGATATCATCGACCAGCAGCAGGTCGAAACCGCGCAGGCGCGACTTGAACTCGATCATCTGGTTCTGGCGCAGGGCCTGAACGAACTCGACCATGAAGCGTTCGGCGCTGCAATAAAAGATGCGCGCGCGCGGATGGTTGGCCAGAAACGCGTGGCCGATGGCATGCATCAGGTGGGTCTTGCCCTGACCCGTTGCGGCCTTGAGATAGAGCGGCGAGAATTGCGGCGCTTCAAGGGCCGCCATACGCTGGGCCGCGTTGAAGGCCAGCACATTGCTGGTGCCGGTGACAAAGGTCGGGAAGGTGAGCGAGGGGTCGAGTCCGATCGAGGCCAGCGCCAGCGTATCGGTCGCCGCGCTGGCGCCTTCGGTGGCATGGCCATGCACGCGGCCCGAATCGCCCAGCACCGGAGCAGGGCGCGCGGGCGTGTTGTCGCGGGCCAGACGCAGGTCGGGCATCGCGCGGCGGCCGGGCTGAGCGCTGATGCGCACATGGCGCACATCGCGCGCGATCTTCCAGGCCAGCGTCAGGCGATCGGCAAAGCGATCCGCCACCCAGTTGGCCGAGAATTCGGTGGGCAGAAACAATTCGAGCGTGCCCGAATCCTTGTTGAACGCGCCGAGCTGAATCGGGCGAATCCATTGATTGAACAGCTGCGGCCCAAGGTCCTTCTTCAGGCCCTGACAGATGTCAGCCCAATCCGCGGCCAGGTCGAGTGCATCCTGATCTTCGGCGACATGCCCGGACTTGCCCTTTGCAGGGCCAGCCTCGGCGCGCTTGCCGCCCCAAACGGTTCCCGTCACCCCAAATGCTCCTGATCCGCCATTAAGCCCCAACCCGCCGACGCAATTGTCGACGGCCTCACCTTGCACACGGAAAAAGGCTCCCCGCCTGCGAAACCGAAAGTTCCGCAAGTGTGACAGAGTGACCTATTTCTGTGAAGTTCAGAGGCGCCGAACGCCTCGAACCCATCCGTTTTAGGGATGATCGCAGGCGCTGCGCAAGGGCGTTATCTGCAAAAATTTTGAAATAATTGGCTTGACAGCGCAACCCCAGCAAATCCGCCAAACTCGAAAAAGCCATTGAATTTTAAGAGTAAAATATCATGACAATTTGCGAATCGTTGGAATTGCAGGATTTCTTGAAGCTGTCATTTTTGCCCGGCAAAGGGCAAAGTTAAAGCCGGCACGGGCCAAAGCAAAAGCCGACGGGAATCCCCATCGGCTTTGCTTACGCGCTCTTGCTTATCGCTATGCCGTGCAACCGTTTTGCAGGCCGCACGAATCGCGAATCAGAGAGCGGCGACCGCCTTGGTCAGGCGCGAGTACTTGCGCGCAGCGGTGTTCTTGTGCAGCACGCCGCGAGCAACGCCGCGAGCCAGTTCAGGCTGGGCTTCGTGCAGGGCGGCCGCAGCAGCGGTCTTGTCACCACCGGCGATCGCGGCTTCGACCTTCTTGACGAAGGTGCGGATGCGGCTGATGCGGGCGCCATTGATTTCGGCGCGACGCTCGTTACGGCGGATGCGCTTGCGGGCTTGCGGCGTATTGGCCATGTGTGTCCTCGTATCGGGCCGATGTGGCCGGAAATTGCTAGCGAAAATCGGTATAGCAGAACCATCGGTTCCACCAGAAGCGGCGCCCTTAACCAGCGTTGGCCGAATCGTCAAGGGAATAGGAGTCTTTATTGTTCCGCCCCGGACCATCCGGCGCGGCCCGTTTGCCCTATTTCTGACAGGCCGGACACCAGAAACTCGACCGGCCGCCCTGCGCCACGCGGGCAATCGGCGCGGCGCAGGCGTGGCACGGCTCGCCCTCGCGGCCATAGACGCGCCAGTTGGCCGCGAAATAGCCCAGCTCGCCGTTGGGCTGGGCATAATCGCGGATCGTGCTGCCGCCTGCCGCGATGCTCTCGGACAGGACATCGACAATCGCGGGCACCAGCAGCGCCAGTTCGCGCTTCTTCACATCGCGCCCCAGCCGCAAGGGGCTGATCCCCGCCCGGTGCAGCGCCTCGCAGACATAGATATTGCCAAGGCCCGCCACGACCGCCTGATCGAGCAGCAATTGCTTGACCGGGCTGAGGCGTCCCTTCATCCGTGCGGCCAGCAGGGCAGGGGTCAGTTCCGGCCCCAAAGGCTCGGGCCCCATCGCGGCAAAGGCGGGCCATGCGGCCAGCGCCTCATCGGCCACCAGATCGACCGAGCCGAATCGCCGCGCATCATTGAGCGCCAATCGCGCACCCGCCTCTGTGGTCAGCACCAGATGGTCGTGCTTTTCAAGCGCATCCGGATCAATCCGCCACCGCCCCGACATGCCCAGATGGAACACCATCACCGCGCCCCGGTCGGTATGGATCAGCCCGTACTTGGCCCGGCGCGACAGGGCCGTCACCGTGGCTCCCGTCATCACCTGCACCAGATCGGCGGGAAAGGGGCGGCGCAGTCCCTCGCGGCGGGTTTCGACACGGGCGATCCGTTGTCCGTCCAGATAGGTGGACAGGCCGCGCAGTGTGGTTTCGACTTCAGGTAGCTCTGGCATGGGGGGGAGATAGGAGGTTTAGAAGGATAATGCGAGGGTCTAGACCCTCGCGCTCCCATTACTGTCTTCGCTGTGCCGGGCTGGCGGCCGGGCGGATTTGGGCGATGAATTTCTGCCTGCCGCGCTTGCATAAGCACCTTTCCGCAAGCGCGAAACCGTCCTAAAGCGGCGCCCATGACTCAGAGCGATCAACAGCCCGACACCGTCTCCTTTGGCTATGAGGAGGTCAGCCCCGAGGAAAAGACTGCCAAGGTGGGCGCGGTCTTTTCATCCGTGGCCAAGAAGTATGACATCATGAACGATGCCATGTCGGCCGGGCTGCATCGCCTGTGGAAGGACAAGTTCGTGCGCCGGGTGAAACCCCAGCCGGGCGAGATGATCCTGGATATGGCGGGCGGCACGGGCGACATCGCCTTCCGCATGGCCGAGCGCGGCGCCTCGATCACCGTGTCCGACATCAATCAGGACATGCTGGACGTGGGCATCGAACGCGCGATGGAGCGTGGCCTCGATGGTCTGGTCTGGAGCCGTCAGAATGCCGAGGAGCTGAGCTTTCAGAGCCGGGTGTTCGATGCCTATACGATTGCCTTTGGCATCCGCAATGTCACGCGCATCGACAAGGCGCTGAAGGAAGCGCATCGCGTGCTGAAATTCGGCGGGCGCTTCTTCTGCCTTGAATTTTCGACGACCGAATGGCCGGGCTTCAAGGAAGCCTATGACGCCTATTCGCACAAGCTGGTGCCGCAACTGGGCCAGATGATCGCGGGCGATGCCGATTCCTATCGCTATTTGATCGAATCGATCCGCCGCTTCCCGCCCATGCCCGAATTTGAAGGCATGATCCGCGAGGCCGGTTTCGTGAACACCCGCGTCGAACCGATCCTTGGCGGTCTGGTGGCGATTCATTCGGGCTGGAAGGTCTAAACACCTTGTCACCCCGCAAGCATATCTGGCGCCTGCTGAGTTGGGGCCGCATTTTGGCGTCGCATGGCGCGTTGCGGGGGATCGAGCAGGATCCCCATACGCCCGCCCCGGTGGCCCGCCTGTGCCGCATCGCGCGGTTTGGCGCGCGCGTTCCGGCTGTGCCCGATTATGCCGGAGCCTTCCGCGCGATCGGCCCCGCCGCGATCAAGCTGGGCCAGACCTTGGCCACCCGCCCCGATCTGGTGGGCGAGGAAGCGGCCAATAATCTGCTCGAGCTGCAGGACAGCCTGCCACCTGTTCCCTTTGCCGCGATCAAGGCCGAGGTGGAGAGCGCCTTTGGCCGTCCTTTAAGCGAACTCTACGCCGAATTCGAGGAGCAGCCGGTGGGCGCGGCCTCCATCGCGCAGGTCCACCGCGCGATCACCACCGATGGCCGCCGCGTGGCGGTCAAGGTGCTACGCCCCGGCATCCGCGAGAAATTCGCGCAGGATATCCAGACCTATGAATGGGCTGCGGCCCATCTGGAAGCCCTTGGCGGCGAGGCCACGCGCCTGCGCCCGCGTCTCATCATCGCCAATTTCAAGCGTTGGTCGATGCGCGAACTCGACCTGCGCCGCGAGGCCGCCTCGGCCTCCGAACTGGCCGAGATGATGAAGGGCACCCACGGCTATCGCATTCCCGCCATCGACTGGGACCGCACATGCGGCCGTGTGATGACGCTGGAATGGATCGACGGGATCAAGATCAGCGACACCGCCGCGCTCAAGGCCGCCGGGATCAATCTGGAAAGCCTGGCCAAGCGTCTGGTCATCGCCTTCCTGACGCAGGCGGTGCATCTGGGCTATTTCCATGCCGATATGCATCAGGGCAACCTGTTCATCGAGCCGGACGGCACCATTGTCGCCATCGACTTCGGCATCATGGGCCGGATCAACCGTCAGGCGCGCATCTGGCTGGGCGAGATCCTGCATGGGCTGACCACTGGCAATTACCGCCGCGTGGCCGAGATCCATTTCGAGGCGCAATATGTGCCTTCCTATCACTCGGTGGACGAATTCACGACCGCGCTGCGGGCCGTTGGCGAACCGATGCGCGGGCGTCCGGTCAAGGATCTCTCGGTCGGGCAGATGCTCGACGGGCTTTTCGCCATCACCCGCGATTTCGACATGTCGACCCAGCCGCATCTGCTGCTGCTGCAAAAGACGATGGTGATGGTCGAGGGTCTGGCCACGCAGCTCTATCCAGACATCAACATGTGGGATGTGTCGGGGCCTTTCGTCTCCGAATGGATGCGCGACGAGCTGGGCCCAGAGGCGGCCATCGCGCGCGGCATCCATCGCGGCCTGCGCCGGATCATGCGTATGCCCGACCTGATCGAGCGGATCGAGGAAAGGTTCCCCCTGAAGGGCGCCGCCCCCGAACAGCCGCCCTTGCCCGATATTCCTCTCATCTGGGATCGTCAGGGTAAACCGAATGCTAACCGCTGGCCCGGATATATCGGAGCCTTCCTGTTGGGGGGTATAAGCGTATGGGCGGCGTGGCATATCGGCTGGATGGGGTGAACGGGCGGGGGCCTGCGCCCTACGACCGTTTCGCCGCATGGGGCCGGTGGCCTGCGCGATTGGTGCTGGCGGTGCTGGCGTTGTTGCTGGCGGCTTCGGCATGGGTGCCGCTGACGGTCGGGCGGGGTGAGCAGGCCAAGGCCCCCAGTCTCGTCATCGCCCATAATAAGGCCGCCGAGCGCCCGCGCGACGAGGATCTCAAGCTCTATGACCGCGCCATATCGCGCATCCTCCATGGTGAGAACTATTACGACTTCATCGTGAGCGAGCATCGCCGCGCCGATTATCCGGTGCGGCCGGGCGCGGCGGTGCGTCTGCCCACGCTGGCCTATCTGGACGCGGCGATGGGGGTGGATGGCGACAAGCCTGCGCCCATCGCCATGGCGGTGGCGCTGGCGCTGATGGTTGGCGTGATTGCGGCATGGTGGGGGCGGCTGGGCGATCTGGGCGTGGATCCTTCGTTGCGGCGGATCGGCACGGCGCTGGTGTTCTTTGGCGCTTCACTGGGGTTGAACCGCTACTATTTCGTGCTGCATGAACTTTGGGCGGGGATGCTGGTGGGGCTCTCGCTGGGGCTGCATCGGCCGGAACGGGGTAAGTGGGTTGGGGCGGTGCTGGCCGCCGCGCTGGCGCTGTCCATCCGTGAGCATGTGCTGCCCTATGTTCTGCTGATGGGGGCGATGGCGGGCTGGCGCGGGGCGTGGCGCGAGGCGGCGGCATGGGGCGCCTTGGTGGCGCTGTTTGCGGTGGGTTATGCCTGGCACCTCCACCTGATTGCGCTGCAAACCCTGCCCACCGATCAGGTCGGGCCAAGCTGGCTGGCGATGCGCGGGCTGGGGGGCTTCCTGTCGAACACGGTGCTTTCCTCCAACCTGCGCTTTCTGCCCCATCAGATCGCCGGGCCGCTGACCATCCTGATGATCTTCGGCTGGGCCTCGTGGCGATCGAGCGCGGGGGAGACGGGGATGCTGCTGTTTTCCGGCTATGCGCTGCTGTTCTCCATCGCCGGGCGGAATGACAATTTCTATTGGGGGGCAGTGATTACGCCGGTCATGGCTTTGGGGTTGGCCTTTGTGCCGATGGGGCTGGGGGCTTTGGTCCGGGGGGCTTTTAAGAAGTAAGTTTGCCTCCGGCGGGCAAAGGGCGGGGGCCCTTTGCAATCCCGTTAATGGGGTGGTGCCAGAGTTCAGTGAGTGTGTTTGGGGCGATGTTTTAAAGCCTGCGGCGCGGTGAGGTCATCCCTGTCCGCGCCGCAGGCTTTAAAATTCAAGCATCGCGTCCGATGCGTAAGGCTGAACCCATGGCGCAACGCATACAGTAACGGGAGCGCGAGGGTCTAGACCCTCGCATTCTTCCCCTACCTCTTCTATGACCGTCTCCATGCTAGGCAAACGCATCCTTCTCATCATCGGCGGCGGCATCGCGGCCTATAAATCCTGCGAACTGATCCGCCTGATCCGCAAGGCGGGGGGCGATGTCACCTGCGTCCTCACGAAAGGCGGGGCGCAGTTTGTGACGCCGATGACGCTGGCGGCGCTGTCGGAAAATCCGGTGCATACCAGCCTGTTCGATCTGAAGAACGAGGTTGAGATGGGCCATATTCAACTGAGCCGTCAGGCCGATCTGGTGGTGGTCTGTCCGGCCACGGCCGATCTGATGGCCAAGATGGCCTGCGGCATTGCCGATGATCTGGCCACGACGCTGCTGCTGGCGACGGACAAGCCGGTGCTGGCGGTGCCTGCGATGAATGTGCGCATGTGGCAGCATGGGGCGACGATGGCCAATGTCGCCACGCTGCGCGCGCGCGGTGTGAATGTGCTGGACCCGGATGATGGCGTGATGGCCTGCGGCGAGTATGGGCCGGGGCGCCTGCCCGAGCCGGAGGCGGTGATGGGGGCGATCGGCGCGGCGCTGGCGCATGAAAAGCCGCTGGCGGGCCGTCATGTGCTGATTACCGCCGGTCCTACGCATGAGCCTATCGACCCGGTGCGCTATATCGCCAATCGGTCGAGCGGGCGTCAGGGTTTTGCCATTGCGCAGGCCGCCGCGCTGGCCGGGGCATCGGTGACGTTGATCGCTGGCCCGGTCGATCTGCCCACGCCCTATGGCGTGGCCCGCGTCAATGTTGAAACCGCGCGCGAGATGGCGGCGGCGGTCGAGGCTGCTTTGCCCGCCGATATTGCCGTGATGGTGGCGGCTGTGGCGGATTGGCGCGTGGCGGATGCCGGTGCGCAAAAGATCAAGAAGGATGGCAGCGGGGCCGTTCCTCCGCTCGCCCTTGTCGAGAACCCGGATATTTTGGCTGGCCTGTGCGCCTCGCCCCGCCGCCCGCGCCTTGTCGTGGGCTTTGCTGCCGAGACGCAGGGTGTCATCGCCCATGCGCAGGCCAAATTGGCGCGCAAGGGCGCGGACTGGATCGTCGGCAATGATGTGTCGGGCGATGTCATGGGCGGTTTGCGCAACAGCGTTCATATTGTCAGCGCCGATGGGGTGGACAGCCTGCCCGATCTGCCGAAAGAAGCGGTGGCTGCCGCTCTGGTTGAAAGGATTGCCCGTGTCTTTATCTGAACCCATTCCCGTCCGTCTCAAGCGCCTGCCCCATGGGCAGGATCTGCCCTTGCCCGCCTATGCCACCAGCGGCGCGGCGGGCATGGATGTCGTCTCGGCCGAGGATGTGGTGATCGCGCCGGGCGCGCGCCATGCGGTGGCCACGGGCCTTGCCATGGCGATCCCGCATGGTTTTGAAATTCAGGTCCGCCCGCGCAGCGGTCTGGCGCTCAAGCATGGCATCACCGTGCCCAACACGCCCGGTACGATTGATTCGGACTATCGCGGCGAATTGAAGGTGATCCTCATCAACCACGGCATGCAGGATTTCGCTATCGCGCGCGGTGATCGCGTGGCGCAGCTCGTGCTGGCCCCGGTGGTGCAGGGCGGCTGGATCGAGGTTGACGAACTGGACGAAACCGCGCGCGGCGAGGGCGGGTTCGGATCGACGGGCGGCGTGGTCGCGCTGGGCAATTAAGGCCACGAAAAAACCCGCCGCTGGTGAAGGCGGCGGGTTTTTCTCAATTTCGGTTTTTACTTCGCCGGACCCTTCACCGTGGTCTTTTCAGGGGCCACCGTGATGCGCAGCGTTTCGCCCGAATTGCCGGGGAAGCCGGTAAAGAAGGCCTCAACCAGATTGGGCACCAGCCAGGTCAGCTTGTTCGAGGCCGAGGCGGCTTCGGCCTTGCCTTCGAACACGCGCTTGTTGGCGCTCTTGTCGTCGATCTTCACGCTGATGCCGCTGGTGTAAACGGTATAGCTTTCCACGCCCTGATCGAACCAGGGATCATACCAGCCATAGCCCCAGCCGCCCATCATATAGGGACGGCCATAAAAGCCGCCGCCGTAAAAGCCCCGACGGCCAAAGCCCGGCCCGTACCACGGACCCCAGAACGGATCGCGCATGCCGGTCGAGCGGACATGCACGCGGCCCTTGTCCACGCCATAGGAAAAGCGCACGATCAGGTTGGCCGCATCAGGGTTGACCGCTTCGGTATAGCCCTTCTTGGTCAGTTCACCGGCCACCAGCTTGGCATACTGGCCAAATTCGATCCCGCCCGCCAGCGACGGATCATCGGCCACAACCGCAAAGGTCTGGCCCTGGGCCGCGGGCAATTGCGATTGAAAGCGGGTGACACGCGTGTCGAGCGTGTCGGCACAGGCGGAAAGGCCCAGCATCAGGAGGCCAGCCATGGCTCCCTTTATGCCGCGCGAGATCCATTGAGAGTTAGCGCCACTCATTCGTTTTTCTCCTCTGCATGCCGCTCTGGCCGACTATCCCTCCCCGGTTAGGGCGCAGCAGTGGTATGGTGCCGCGATGCTAGGCTTGCAAGGCTGAATAATGGTTGAATGATGCGGCAAAAAGAGGCGGGCGCAAAAGGGTTTAACCCCCTTTTGCGCCCTCATTTGTCAACGCACCAGACCCAGCGCGTCATAGGTGGCGGCCAGCGTCGGGGCCGAGGCGGCGCGGGCCTTTTCGGCGCCTTTGCGCAGAATGGCGTTCAACGCCTCGCGGTCCTGACGCAATTCATTGAAACGCGCGTTGATCGGCGCCAGTTGCTCGACCAGCAATTCGCCCAGCGCGGGCTTGAACGCGCCAAAGCCCTTGCCGCCGAAGGTGTCCAGAATCTGCGCCACCGACTGGCCCGACATGGCCGAATAGATGCCCACCAGATTGCGCGCCTCGGGGCGGCCCTCCAGCCCTTCGGCCTCGGATGGCAAGGCGTCGGCGTCGCTCTTGGCCTTCTTGATCTTGCCCATGATCGCGTCCGCATCGTCGGTCAGGTTGATGCGGCTCATGTCGCTGGGGTCCGACTTGCTCATCTTGGCTGAACCATCGCGCAGCGACATGATACGCGCGGCGGCGGGCGGGATGATCGGTTCGGGCAGGACGAACAGCGGCGCGTCCGCAGGGCAGAAGTCATTGTTGAACTTTTGCGCAATGTCGCGCGCCAGTTCGAGATGCTGCTTCTGATCCTCGCCCACGGGAACATGCGTGGCCTGATAGATCAGCACGTCAGCGGCCTGCAGCACAGGATAGGTGAAAAGCGCGACCGACTGGCCATCGCGGTTCTTGCCCGCCTTGTCCTTCCACTGCGTCATGCGGTTCAGCCAGCCCACGCGTGCCGTGCCGTTGAGCAGCCATTGCAACTCGGCATGGGCGGGCACCTGCGTCTGGTTGAACAGGGTGGACTTGTCCGGGTCGATCCCGCAGGCGACCAGCGCGGCGGTCATCTCGCGCGTGTTTTCGCCCAACGCCTTGGGATCATGCGGCATCGAAATCGCGTGAAGGTCGGCGAGGAAATAGAAACATTCCCCGCCCTTGGCCGTCCACTCGTCCTGCATCGCCACCCAATTGCGGATCGCACCAAGGTAATTGCCAAGGTGAAGATTGCCGGTGGGCTGAATGCCAGAAACGATACGCATGTGTTTCACTTCTCTGCTGAAACGCGGCGACGCCGCAAAAGTTTAAGATCCTCGATGCCAAAGGCGCCAAGGGCAAAGCTGGCGAGGCCATAGACAAAAACGCCCCCGCCCACCAGCGCCCCCATCGAGGCCAGGCGCACAAACCACGAGCCATGGGTATAAGGCATCAGCCAAGGCTGGCTGATCCACAGTACCGCGCCCATGGTCAGCGCCGCCACGCCCAATCGCCAGGCCCGGTGGCGCAGGCGCAGATCCATCTCGAAATGGCCGCGCTTGACCAGCGTGGCATAGAGCAGCCAGACATTGACCGTCGAAGCAATCGCGGTGGCCAGCGGCGGCCCCATATGGCGCAGCGGCAGGATCAGGATCAGGTTGAGCGCGAGGTTGACCCCCATGCTGATGGTGGCGAAACGCACCGGGGTCTTGGTGTCGTGGCGTGCGTAATAACCGGGCGTCAGCACCTTCACCAGAATATAGCTGGGCAGGCCGATCGAGAAGGCGGCCAGCGCCTGCGCTGTATGGGCGGTGTCGAGCGCAGTGTAGCGGCCATAGCCGAACAGCGCGGCGGCAATCGGCTCGCCGCAGAACACCAGACCCACCGTTGCGGGCAGGGTGAGCAGCAGGGCGATTTCGAGGCCGCGGTTTTGTGTCTCCATCGCCCCCGCCTCATCGCCCGCGCCCAGCAGGCGGCTGATCGTGGGCAGCAGCACCGTGCCCAGCGCAATGCCGATCAGGCCCAGCGGCAACTGGTTGAGCCGGTCGGCCATGTAAATATAGGTCACGCTGCCATGGTCGAGCAGGCTGGCGGCCAGCGCGGTGGAGATGACAAGGTTGATCTGCACCGCGCCTGCGCCCGCCGCCGCCGGCCAGATCAGCGCCATCAGCCGCTTTACCTCGGGCGTGAAACGCGGCCAATGAGGGCGCAGCGAGACGCCGTTGCGCCATGCCGCATGGGCCAGCCACGCCAGTTGCAGCGCGCCCGACACTGTGACCGCCAGCGCCTGATTGCGCGCGGTTTCAAACGGATCCGGCGAGTGGAAAAGCAGCAGCGCGCCGATCAGCGTCAGATTGAGCAGGATGGGCGCGGCGGCATTGACCCAGAATTTATGCAGCGAATTCAAAATCCCGCCCAGCAAAGACACCAGCGAGATCAGCATCAGATAGGGGATCGTCAGCCGCGAAAGCTTGACCGCAAAGGCGAACTGATCCGCCGAAACCCCATGGAACCGGCCCGATAGCGCCCATGTGACGGGCCATGCAAAGACCTCGAGCAGGATCGTCATCGCGATCAGCACGGGCAGCAGCACCGAAAGCGCCGCCTCGGCAAAGGCGATGCCGTCGGACAGGCCGCGCCCCTGCGCATCGGCCACTTTCTGATTGAACATGGGCACAAAGGCGCTGGCAAAGGCGCCCTCGGCAAACAGGGCGCGGAACATGTTGGGCAGGCGGAAGGCCACCAGAAAGGCGTCCGAGGCAAAGCCCGCGCCCACCATGCGCGCAAAGAGCGAATCGCGCACCAGGCCCAGCACGCGACTCATCAGGGTGAGGCCGCCGATCGTCCCCGTGGCTTTAAGAAGGTTCATGGGTTGGGCGGTCTTGTGTTGGCTTTATCGGGAAATGCCCGGCCCCGCATGGAGGCCGGGCAGGACATTATGCGTGGCCGGCGGGCTCGTCGGTGGCCGAGGGGCCCTGCTGGGCTTCGGCCTGCGCGGCAAGCTGCTGGATATAGAGGCCATTGAAATCAATGGGTTCCAGCATGACCGGGGTAAAGCCTGCATCGCGCGTGGCATCGGCGATCACGCGGCGGGCAAACGGGAAGAGGATGCGGGGCGCTTCGGCAAACATGAAGGCGTGCATCTGGGCTTCTTCCAGATTGCGCATCCCGATCAGGCCCGCATAGGTCAGATCGACGATATAGGCCACGCCCGCTTCGGCGCGCGCGTTGATCTGGATCTTCAGCTCGACCTCATGCACGTCGCCCTCGATGGCGCGGGCCTGAATGTTGAACTGGATGTCCAGCTGGGGCGAATCCTGCCACGAAAAACTCTCGGGCGCATTGGGATTTTCGACCGACAAGTCCTTCACATACTGCGAAATCACGCCTGCGCTGGGCAGGGTGTCCTCGCCATCCAGACGCAGCGAGGAAGTGACGGTGCCATCATCGGCCATGTTTGATACTTTCCCTGTGTGGCCCGGACTGCGGGCGCATGTGGTGGTCGTGGTTTGGGCAAAGCGCCTAGCATCACGGCCCGCACCGCACAAGGATCTGGGCGGCAAAGCAGACAGTTGCGGCGATTGTGACGCAGTGCGGGATTTTTTCGGGATTATATCCCCATCCATGCGTTGTTCATTTGTCAATCGTCACTATGTAGGGCACTATCAAGGGTGAAGTCCGCATGTTGCAAGACTCGCTCACAGGGATGAAAGCAAACGCAAGTGACCGTCTCGATCGTCATTCTGGCCATGATCGCAGCCTTTCTGGGCATGCGTCTCTATTCGGTGCTGGGGCGCCGCGCCGAACATGGCGAGGAGCCGGTACAGAGCCGTCTGGACGCCCAGCCCGCCGCTGCGGCCCCCGCTTTGCCGCTGCCCGAACGGGCCGTGGCCGGTACGGTCCGCCCGCGTGAACTGGGCGCGGTGCTGCCGGGTGTCGAGCGCGGATTGCGCGAAATCATCTCGGCGGACCGCCGCTTTGACCCCGTCACCTTTGTCGAAGGCGCCCGTTCGGCCTATCGCATGGTGCTCGAGGCTTTCTGGCGCGGCGATCGCGGGCAATTGAGCCATCTTTGCGATGCCGAAGTCGCACGCAGCTTCATCGAAGCCATCGACGCGCGCGAGGCCGCCGGTGAAACCTTCAACAACAGCCTTGTCCGTATCGAGGAAACCCAGATCGTGGGCGCCAGCTATTCGGCTCCCTTCGCCCGCGTGTCGATCCGCTTTGTTGCCGATATCGCCGCCGTCACGCGCGACCGCGATGGCAAGGTGATCGCCGGTTCGCTCAATGACGCGGTCGAGGTTCGCGATGTCTGGACATTCCGCCGCGATATCCACTCGGCCGATCCCGATTGGCTTCTCGAAGAGACCGACGAAGGTTAAGACCTTCGCTAAGCGGGGCGGCGCTAAGGCGTTCGCCCCGTTTGCCTGTGCCAAAGGGCCGGGCATGGAATGCGCCAAAAGGCGAATCTGGTGGGGACGATTATGAATTTGAGGCAGTCGCGAATCGGCGCGGCGCTGGCTGGATTGCTGTTGCTTGAGGCTTGCGCCCGCATCATTCCCGGCCCCCGTCCGCCCGTTACGCCCCCTCCGCGCCCAGTTCCCACCACGCCCGTTCCCCCGCCAAAACCGGTGGTGACCGCACTGGATGTCGGCGTGCATCGCGGGCCGGATCTGGCCTCTTTCGCGCTGAGCGACGGGACGGCGCAGAGCGCGCTGGCCTCTTTCCGTGAAAGCTGTCCCAAGCTGCTGGCGCGACCTGACACCAGCGGGTTGACCCAGCGTGGCGATTGGCAGGATGCCTGCGCGGCGGCCTCGGGTTGGGCTTCGTCGGATGCGACGCGGTTTTTCCGCTCCCGCTTCGAACTGGCGCAGGTCAGCGATGGAGCGACTTATGTCACCGGCTATTACGAGCCGGAAATCGCGGGCAGCCGCACCCGCCAGCCCGGTTATGACGTGCCGGTCTATGGCGTGCCGCGCGATTTGGTCCATGCCCGCCCCGGCGATGCGCCAATCAAGCCCAACGGCCAGACGCCCTTTGGCCGCTATGACGAGAACGGGGTGTTCCAGCCCTATTTCGAACGCGCCGAAATCGATGATGGAAAGCTGGTCGGCAAGGGGCTGGAAATTGCCTGGGCGGCCGATCCGGTGGAGTTCTTCTTCCTGCAGATTCAGGGTTCCGGGCGGTTGCGCGGGCCGGACGGGCGGGTGATTCGTATCGGCTATGCCGCCGACAATGGCCAGAATTACACCGGCATCGGCACCGTCATGCGGCAGCAGGGCCTGCTGGGCAATGCGCCGGGGCAGTATCCGGGCTCGATGCAGGGCATCATGCAATATATCCGCGAACATCCGCAGGATGGCATGTCGCTGATGCGCCAGAACAAGAGCTGGGTGTTCTTTCGCGAATTGACCGGCGACGGGCCGATCGGCGCGATGGGCGTGCCGGTGCGGCCCCATGTCAGCGTGGCGGCCGATCCGCTGTTTACGCCGCTGGGGGCGCCGGTGCTGATCGCGGCCGATCCGGCGCTGGCCAATGCGAACAAGGTCAACGGCCTGTGGGTGGCGCAGGATACCGGCGGGGCGATCAAGGGGCCGAACCGCTTTGACAGTTTCTGGGGCGCGGGCGACGAGGCAAGGCGCATCGCGGGCGGTATGCTGGCGCGTGGGCGGGCCTATATTCTGTTGCCCAAGGGTACGCTGGCGCGGCTTGGGGTGCGATGAGGGCGCCGTTCTCCCTGCGTGGCGGGCGCAGGCTGACGCCGGAAGAAGAGGATCTATGGCGCCGGGTGGCCGATACGATCGAGCCGCTGGAGCCGCGCCGCAGAGTTGAACCCAATGTGCCGCCGCCGGTTGTGGCCGAGGCGTCGCCCCTGCCGCCCAAGCGCATCAAGGGCCGCGTCCCGCCTCCTCTGCCGCCGCCCGCGCCGCCACCGGCGCCCGCGCGTCCGCTGGACCGGCATGGACTGGACGGCGGATGGGACAAAAGGCTGGGCAAGGGGCAGGTGGCTCCTGATTTTACGCTCGACCTCCATGGCGCCAATCTGGAAGGGGCCTATCAGCGCCTCGATCATGGCCTTGCGCTGGCTCTGGCGCAGGGCGCGCGGGTCGTGTTGCTGATCACGGGGCGCGCGCGTCCGGCTCCCGGCCCGGCGGATCGCGGATCGCATCGCGGGGTGATCCGGGCCAAGTTCCTCGACTGGCTGGTCCATGGCTCGCATGCTTCGCGCATTGCGGCTGTGCGGGCGGCGCATCCCCGGCATGGGGGCGCGGGGGCGGTGTATATTATTTTGAAGCGGGGGAAGTAAGGGAAGGGGTTGCCTCCGGCGGGTTAAGGGACTCGGTCCCTTAACAATCCCGATAATGGGGTGGCGTTTGGTTGGTAGATAAGCGCTATTCCGCGAGGCGTTTCATAAAGCCTGCGGCGCGGCGACGTAGCGCCATTGGCGCCGCAGGCTTTCAATTCCAAACATCGCTTCCGACACAAAAGGCCGAACATTTAACACATCCAATAACGGGATTGTTAAGGGACCAAGTCCCTTAACCCGCCGGAGGCATAAAAGCCCCTTAAGCCACCCCCTCCAACACCGGCGCCGGCGTGCGGATCAGGTAATCGAACGCCGACAGCCCCGCCGTTGCCCCCGCGCCCATGGCGATGACGATCTGCTTATAGGGCACGGTGGTGCAATCGCCCGCCGCGAAGACGCCTGGCACGCTGGTCGCGCCCTTGGCGTCGATCTCGATTTCGCCGCGAGGGCTCAGGGCGAGGGCGCCTTTGAGCCATTCGGTGTTCGGCACGAGGCCGATCTGGACGAAGATACCTTCGAGCTCGACCGTGTGGACCGCATCGGTATTGCGGTCTTTATAGGTCAGGCCCGTCACCTTGGCGCCATCGCCCAGCACTTCGGTGGTCAGCGCGCTGGTGATTACGTCCACGTTGGGCAGCGAACGCAGCTTGTCCTGAAGCACGGCATCGGCGCGCATTGCGCTGTCGAACTCGATCAGCGTGACATGGGCGACGATGCCAGCGAGGTCGATGGCCGCCTCGACGCCCGAATTGCCGCCGCCGATTACCGCCACGCGCTTGCCCTTGAACAGCGGGCCGTCGCAGTGGGGGCAATAGGCCACGCCCTTGTTGGCATAGTCCTTTTCGCCCGGCACATTCATGTTGCGCCAGCGCGCGCCGGTGGACAGCACGATGGACCGCGCCTTGAGCACACCGCCATTGGCCAGCTCGATCTGGTGATAGCCGCCTTCGCGCTCCGCCGGGATCAGCTTTTGCGCGGTGGCAAGGTTCATGATGTCGACATCATAGTCCTTCACGTGGCTTTCCAGCGCGGCGGCCAGTTTCGGGCCTTCGGTGTGGGAAACCGAGATGAAATTCTCGATGCCCAGCGTGTCGAGCACTTGCCCGCCGAAGCGCTGAGCGGCGACACCCGTGCGGATGCCCTTGCGCGCGGTATAGATGGCCGAGGCGGCGCCTGCGGGGCCGCCGCCGACAACCAGCACTTCGAACGGCTCCTTGGCGTTGACCGCTTCGGCGGCCTTCGCTTCGGCGCCCTCGTCCAGATCGGCGACGATCTCCTCCAGCGTCTTCTTGCCCGACAGCCACATCGCACCATCTTTGAACACGGCGGGCACAGCCATCACGCCGCGCTCATCGACTTCGGCCTGATAGGTACCGCCCTCGATCAGGGTTGCGGAGAAACGCGGGTTCTTCAGCGCGATCAGCGTCAGCGCCTGCACCACGTCGGGGCAATTGTGGCAGGTCAGCGAGAAATACATCTCGAAATTATGGGTGCTGGTCAGGCTTGTTACCTGATCCAGCACCTCTTGCGACACCTTGGGCGGGTGGCCGCCGGCCCAGAGCAATGCCAGGACCAGCGAAGTAAATTCGTGCCCCATCGGCAGACCGGCAAACCGCACACGGTCATGCGCATTGCTCACGGGGCTGATGGTGAAAGAAGGGACGCGCGCATTGGTTCCATCGAAGCGCGCCGAAACCTTGTCGGACAGCGCGGCGATGGCTTCGATCAATTCGCGGGTCTGAGCCGATTTGGCATCGTCGCCAAGGCTGGCGACAAGCTCAATCGGTTCACGCAGCATGGCGAGATATTGTTTGAGTTGGGCGGACAGGTTGGCGTCGAGCATCGGATTTGATCCTTCGGAATTTAGAAATACGAGGGGCGCGGCCCCTCGCGCTCCCTTTACGTCTCCCGACGAAAGGGCAGCTTATCAGGCAACGCTATGTATAAAAGGCTCTGCGGTGCAGCAGCCATAAAAGCCTCCGGCGGTGCGATCCAAGCGCTCGGGGGCCGCTAATCGCATATCTCTCGCCGGGAGACGTATTGGGGGTGAAGGGGGTGTAACACCCCCTTCGATAACCTACTTCAAAATCAGATCTTGCCGACCAGATCGATCGAGGGAGCCAGCGTTTCGGCGCCTTCTTCCCACTTGGCGGGGCAAACCTGACCGGGGTGTTCCTGCCAATACTTGGCGGCCTTGATCTTGCGCACCAGTTCGGCAGCGTTGCGGCCCACGCCTTCGGGGGTCACTTCGACGAGCTGCACCACGCCTTCGGGATCGGTCACGAAGGTGCCGCGATCGGCCAGGCCCACGCCTTCGCGCAGGTTGTTGAACTGCTTGGTCAGGTCATGGTTCTGGTCACCGACCAGGAAATATTCGATCTTGCCGATGGCGGGCGAGGTGTCGGCCCATGCCTTGTGGCTGAAGTGGGTGTCGGTCGACACGCCGTACACTTCAACGCCCATGGCCTTGAGGTTGGCATATTCGTTCTGGAGGTCTTCCAGCTCGGTCGGGCACACAAAGGTGAAGTCGGCCGGATAGAAGAAGAACACCGACCACTTGCCCTTGATGTCGGCGTCGGTCACGTCGACGAAAGCGCCGGCCTTGTAGGCGGTGGCGGTGAAGGGCTGGATCGAATAGCCGATAAGCGACATGGGATAAGCTCCGTCGTTTGCCCAGTTTGTATCTGGGGTTGTTGAAACTGTTGAAGCGGAGATAGGCACTGATGGCGCAAATGCGAAGTGCGGATTCCCGATTAATCACATTGGGAATAGCGATAAGTCGGAGGCGATAGGTACGGTTTGATCGATTTATCCGATCATCAATCCTGCTTGCGCAGGTTCAGGTCCCAAGGTTTGTCGCCGCCCGATGCGCATTGCCCGGTCACAATGCGCCCGTCGCCCGACAGCATGCCCGAGCAATCGCCGCTCTGGCCGTCGGCATCGACGACATAATGCCATGCGACATGCCTTCCCTCGATCCGGCCCTTGCCTGATCCGGTCCGGGCGCCATTCTCTATTGTGTCATAGGTCAGGGTCTGGCCCGTCTGGGCAAAGCGAAAGCTGAAACCGTCCCCGCTGCTCCACAGGCCGGTCATCGAGGCGGCGGCACCAGGGGATGGGGCCTGGGAGGATGGCAGCAGCGGCTGAGCCGTGGGGGCATTTTCCGGGGCGGGAGTATGATCCGGTTCGGGCGCATTGGCGGATGACTGCCCGGCCATCATCGTTGCCGCGCCAAACCCGACCGCCGAAAGCAGCAGTCCGCCAAACACCACCAGTTTGATCGAATCGCCCGACCGCCGAAAAAAGCTGAGCGCGATCATGGCGATCACCAGCACCAGCAGCGAAAGCACCCCCAGCGGGCTGACCGCCGCGGCCGCGATCACTTTGGGAAAATCGAGATTGCCCATGGCGCATACCCCCGGCCCAAGACCGGGGGCAAGCTAACCCAGACAGCAGCCCGGCTCAAGCGCGGGGAGCGGAAACCTGTCCACGGTCGATCAGCTTCTGATCGGCCAATACCAGCGCCATCATCGCCTCGACAACGGGCACGCCGCGAATGCCGACGCAAGGGTCATGGCGGCCCTTGGTGCGGATTTCGGAGGCTTCGCCTTCGTTGTTGATGGTGGGCACCGGGATCAGGATCGAGCTGGTCGGCTTGAAGGCCACGCGCACCACGACCGGCTGGCCAGTGGAAATACCGCCCGCGATGCCGCCCGCATGGTTGGCCTCGAACAGGGGCCGCCCATCGGGGCCGGGGCGCATCGGGTCGGCGTTCTGTTCGCCGCGCAAGGTGGCGGCGGCAAAGCCATCGCCGATTTCCACGCCCTTGACCGCGTTGATGCTCATCATTGCGGCGGCCAGTTCAGAGTCCAGCTTGGCATAAAGCGGCGCGCCCCATCCGGCGGGCACGCCATAGGCCAAGCATTCGACCACCGCGCCGATGGACGAGCCATCGAGCCGCGCCTGATCCACGATCGCTTCCCAGCGCTTGGCGGCCTCGGCATCGGGGCAGAAGAACGGGTTGGCCCGGATCTGCGCCTCGTCGAAATTACCCATGTCGATGCGGTCATCGCCGATCTGGCTGACATAGCCGACGATCCGCACCTCGGGGATCACCAGCCGCGCCACGCCGCCCGCCGCCACGCGCGCCGCCGTTTCGCGGGCCGAAGAACGCCCGCCGCCGCGATAGTCGCGGAAACCGTACTTGGCGTCATAGGCATAATCGGCATGGCCGGGGCGATAGGATTTGGCGACCTCGGAATAATCCTTCGACCGCTGATCGGTGTTCTCGATCATCAGGCTGATCGGCGTGCCGGTGGTGCGCCCTTCAAACACGCCGCTCAGGATCTTGACCAGATCGGCCTCGTTGCGCTGGGTGGTGAACTTGCTCTGCCCCGGACGGCGCGCGTCGAGGAAGGGCTGGATCCACTCCTCGCTGATCTCCAGCCCCGGAGGGCAACCGTCAACAACCGCGCCCAGCGCGGGCCCGTGGCTTTCGCCCCAGGTGGTGAATCGAAAAAGGCGGCCAAAAGTGTTCCAGCTCATGGCCGCGCTCTTTGGCGATTGTGGGCGGGAAAGTCCACTGTTACCCATGCGCCCATGTATATGAACGTGTTTCGCAGCCGGAAACGGGCTGATTACGACGCCGCCGCCTATGCCGCCGACGCTGCGCGCATGGACGAGTTGGCGCGGGCGCAGCCGGGCTTCCTCGATTACAAAAGCTTTGCCGCCTCCGATGGCGAAACCGTGACCATCTCGGTCTGGGAAAGCGTCGAGGCTGCGCGGGCATGGGCGCGCCACCCCGAACACCGCGAGGCGCAGGCGAGGGGGCGTGAGGCATATTATGCCGAATACACGGTCTATTCCTGCGACGGGGCGGTCGAGCGTCGTTTTCCGTGAAGGAAAGCATTGCCAAACCCGCCGCAACGGTGCTTTGGCCCGGCTCTACTTATCCAAGGAATTTCCATGACCATCACCCTCTACGGTATCCCCAATTGCGATACCGTCAAAAAAGCGCGCAAGTGGCTGGAGGGTAATGGCGTCAGCTATGCTTTCCATGATTACAAGAAGGCAGGCGCGGACAAGGACAAGCTGACCAACTGGATCATCGAGGCCGGGCTGGACAAGGTTTTGAACCGCGCGGGGACGACGTTCAAAAAGCTGCCCGAGGAAATCCGCGCGATGGTCGATGACAATCTGGCTGTCTCGCTGATGGTCGAGAACCCTTCGATGATCAAGCGGCCCATCGTGGAATACAAGGGCGGTCTGCTGGTGGGCTTCAAGGCCAGCGAGTGGGAAACGGCGCTGCGGTAAATTATGGGCGAGAGCTGGTATTCTATCCTTGAATGGGTGGCCGCCGCGCTGGGGCTGGTCAATATCGTGCTGCTCGTCCGGCGCTCGATCTGGAACTATGCCTTTGGCATGGCGATGGTGGCGATCTACGTCTTCGTTTTCCTTGAAAAGCGCCTCTATGCCGAAAGCGGGCTTCAGGTGTTTTTCTTCGCCGCGCAGGGCTGGGGCTGGTGGCTCTGGGCCAAAAGCAGGCGGGCGCCCAGCAAGGGAGAGAGGGACGAGGTGCCGGTCGGCTGGCTCAGCCCGTTTAGCCGCATCGTCTGGGCGCTGGTCACGGCTGCGCTCAGCCTCAACCTCGGCTGGGCGCTGGCGCGCTTTACCAATGCGGCGATGCCCTTTGCCGATTCGGCGGTGACAGGGGCGAGCGTTGCTGCGCAGATCCTGCTCGGCCTGCGCCGGACCGAAAACTGGGTGCTGTGGATCGCGATCGATGTGGCCTCGGTGGCGCTCTATATCAATCGTGGGCTTTATCCCACGGCGGCGCTCTATGTCGGCTTTCTCGTGCTCTCGGTGCTTGGCCTGCGCGAATGGGTGAAGGCAGGGCGGGCATGAGCCGCATCTGTTTCCACGGCGCGGAAAGCACGGGCAAATCGGTGCTGGCCGGGAGGCTGCGCCAAAGGTTCGGTTGGCCATGGGTGACCGAATATGGCCGCGAATATGCCGAGACCCACGGCACGGATTTCACCATGGACGACCTGCTCGCCATGGCGCGGGGCCAGAACGAAGCCATGCTGCGCGCCAGCGAGGCGCGGCCCCCGGTGCTGATCCTCGACACCGATCCGTTGATGACCGCCGCTTGGGCGCAGATGCTCTTCGATCACGCGCCTGATGAACTCTTCGCCTATCCCAAGGCCGACCTCTACCTTCTCTTCTCGCCCGATGTACCATGGGTGGCCGATGGCACGCGCTTTTTCGGCACCGACGAGGCGCGGGCGCGTTTCGCCGCCGTTGCCGAGGAGATGCTGGTGCGGGCGGGGGTGCCCTATGCGCGGATTGAGGGGGATTGGGAGGAGCGGGAGGCGCAGGTGGTGGAGGCGGTTAAGATTAGGATGCCTCCGGCGGGTTAAGGGCGGGGGCCCTTAACAATCCCGATACTGTCTATGTCGCGCTAGGGGTTCGGCCTTGCGCTACGCCGCCGCGCCGCAGGCTATAAAACCGCTTCGCGGATTGGCGCTTTGCCGGCGATCCAAACCTCACCCCAATAATGGGATTGCAAAGGGACCGAGTCCCTTTGCCCGCCGGAGGCAAAACTCCCTTAAACCGCCTTCTTCGCCGTCAGAATATAATTCAACGCCATATCATCCGACAGATACAGACCCTTCAAAGGATTCCACGCGATCCCCATCGGCTGGCCCACCTGCATGCCCAGATCTTCCAGCATCAGCGCCAGCTCGGGGGGCGTGATGAAGTCGTCCCAGTGATGTGTCCCGCGCGGCACCATGCCGAGGCGCTCGGCGGCCTCGATCATCAGCCATTTGGATTGCGGCGTGCGGTTGGGGGTGGACAGGATCAGCAGGCCATCCTCGGCCATTGCCCCAATCAGCGCGCGCAGGAAGGCGGGCTTGTCGGCGACATGCTCGATCACCTCCATGCTGGTGACCAGATCATAGCCCGACAGGCCCAGCGCCCCGACATCGCCGCAGACGTATTCGATGGACAGGCCGCTGCCGGCCGCGTGTGCGCCGGCCGCCGCGATGTTTTCCGCCGCCGCGTCCACGCCTGTTACGGCCGCGCCCAGCCGGGCCAGAGGCTCGCACAAAAGCCCTGCGCCGCAGCCCACATCCAGCGCCCGCCGCCCCGCCAGAGGTCGCACAGAGCGCGAATCGGCATGGAAATGCGCATCTACCGCATCGCGGATAAATCGCAGCCGAACCGGGTTCAGCCGGTGCAGCATGGCCGAGGAACCCTTGGGATCCCACCACTCTGCGGCCAATTTGCCGAAATGGGCGGCTTCCTCGGGGCGAATAGTCGTTGCATTGCTCATGGGACCTACCTAAAGCGCCAGCCCCAAGCGGGGCAAGTGCCTCGCGTGTAATTTTGTTTCAATTAAGGAGCCTGTGACCGTGGCCCGGATCGTCATGAAATTCGGCGGCACCTCCATGGCCGGCACCGAGCGCATCCGGCGCGTGGCGGGCATTGTGCGCCGTCAGCAAGAAGCCGGGCACGAGGTGGCGGTGGTGGTGTCGGCCATGTCGGGTGAAACCGACCGACTGGTAAACTTCTGCCGTGAAGCCAACGCGCTGTATGACCCCGCCGAATATGACGTGGTGGTGGCCAGCGGCGAACAGGTGACCAGCGGCCTTTTGGCGCTGACGCTGCAATCCATCGGCGCCAAGGCGCGTTCGTGGCTGGGCTGGCAATTGCCGATCCGCACCGATGACGCCCACGCCAAGGCACGCATCGAATCGATCGACACCGACGAGATCCTGGCCAGCATGGCGCGCGGCGAAATCGCCGTGATCCCCGGCTTTCAGGGCCTGACGGCGGACAATCGCATCACCACGCTGGGTCGTGGCGGTTCGGACACCTCGGCCGTGGCCGTGGCGGCGGCGCTGAAGGCGGATCGCTGCGACATCTACACCGACGTGGACGGCGTTTACACCACCGACCCGCGCATCGTCGCCAAGGCGCGCAAGCTCAAGAATGTCACCTATGAGGAAATGCTGGAATTGGCCAGCGTCGGCTCCAAGGTGCTTCAGACCCGCTCGGTCAGCCTTGCCATGAAGGAAAAGGTGCGCGTTCAGGTGCTCTCGTCCTTCATCGACGAAAATGCTCCCGCTGCTGATACACTGCCCGGCACGATGATCGTGTCCGACGAAGAACTTGAGGGCCTGGATATGGAACGCCAACTCATCACCGGCATCGCCGCCGACAAGAATGACGCCAAGGTTATCCTGACCGCCGTGCCGGATCGCCCGGGCGCCGTGTCGTCGATCTTCGGCCCGCTGGCCGAAGCCAACATCAACGTGGACATGATTATCCAGAACGTTGGCCGCGCCGATACGGACACGGACGTCACCTTCACGGTGCCCGCTGCCGACCTCGACCGCACCGTTGCCGTGCTGGAGGAAAACCGCGAAACCATCCGCTACGAAAAGCTCTCGACCGACCCCAAGGTCGCCAAGATCTCGGTCGTGGGCGTGGGCATGCGCAGCCACGCGGGCGTCGCGGCCATGATGTTCAAGGCTCTGGCCGATCGCGGGATCAACATCCAGGCGATCTCGACCTCGGAAATCAAGGTTTCGGTGCTGATCGATTCGGACGAAACCGAACTGGCCGTGCGTCTGCTGCATACGGCTTACGGGCTGGATGGGTAATCTGATCGCTATGGGGCATTGATCGCTGCGCGATGGATGCCTCCGGCGGGCAAAGGGACTTGGTCCCTTTGCAATCCCGTTACTGAAAAGCGCTCCTGCGGAAACGTGGGGGCGTTTTTCGTTTGGGGGTAAGCCGCTTCGCGGGAAGAAAAGAGGCGCCGCAGGCTTTAAAATTCCCACGACGCGTCCGATACCAAACGCCGAACCACAAGCACCACGCAGACAGTAATGGGAGCGCGAGGGACGAGTCCCTCGCATCAATTACTTCTTCTTGCTCACCTCAACCGCCGCATCGCTGGCCAGCTTGTCCACGCGCTCATTTTCCGCATGGCCATTATGCCCACGCACCCATTGCCAGTCGATCTTATGCGGCTTGGACACCAAAAGCATCTCGCGCCACAGGTCCTCATTGGCCACGGGCTCTTTCTTGGCATTGACCCAGCCGCGTTTCTGCCAGCCAAAGACCCATTGGGTGATGCCGTCGATCACATATTTGCTGTCGGTGCAGAGGGTGATCTGACAGGGCTGGTTCAGCGCCGCCAGAGCGCGGATCACGGCGGTCATTTCCATGCGGTTGTTGGTGGTTTCCTTTTCGGCGCCCACCAGTTCCTTTTCATGCTTGCCCATGCGCAGCAGCGCCGCCCAGCCGCCGGGGCCGGGGTTGCCCTTGCAGGCCCCGTCGGTAAAAATCTCGACCTGTTTCATGCCTGCAAACTCAAGCCCCGAACACGCCGGGGTTGGCAGCATAGAATTGCAGCCGGCGGGCAAAGGCCATCGGGTCCTTCTTCACCACCAGCGCATCGGGCGGGGTGTTGATCCAGTCATAGGCGCGGGTTGACAGGAAACGCATCGCCGCCCCCCGCGCCAGCACCGGCAAGGCGGCGATTTCGGCATAGGAGAGCGGCCGCACCGATTCGTAACCCGCCAGCAGCGCTTCGGAAATGTCCGAGTTGAATTCCCGCCCATCGCCCGAAAAACACCATGCCGCATGGGTCACGGCCACGTCATAGGCGATGATGTCATGGCAGGAGAAATAGAAGTCGATCAGCCCCGTCACCTGATCCCCCAGCATCAGCACATTGTCGGGGAACAGGTCGGCATGGATGATCGAGCGGGGCAGGTCGGTGGGCCACTCGCCCTCGATCACGGCCATTTCGCGCGCCACAAGGCCCGCCAGAGAAGGATCGATCGAGGCCAGCCCATCGGCCCCGCAACCGTCGATCAGCCCGCGCCAACCGGCGAGGCTAAGATCATTGGCGCGGCTCTGCGGGAAATCGGCGGCGGCCAGATGCAGTCCGGCCAGCGCCGCGCCCACCGAGCGCGCCTGTCCGGGCGTGGGCTCGGACACCGAAACGCCGGGCAGGAATTCGATCAGCGTGACGGCCTTGTCGTCGATCCAGCGAAAGCTGGCGCCGGTGCGGTCATGGATCGTGCGCGGCACCGGGCATTTCTTGTCGGCCAGATGGTCGAGCAGGCCCAGGAAGAAGGGCAGTTCGGCGACTTCTGTCCGGCCCTCGAACATGGTCAGGATGAAGCGCTTTGGCCCCGATCCGGTCCCGGTGGTTTCGATCAGCCAGTTTGAATTGGACACGCCCTCGGCAATGCCCTTGGCCGAAACCAGCTCGCCCACGGAAAATTCGCCGATCAGCGCGGCCAGCGCTTCGGCGCCCAATTGTGTATAAACCGCCATTGCCGCCTCTATTCAGCCAGCCAGTTGGCGCGGCAGTTTGAAGATCATGTTTTCTTCGGTGGTGACCACCGTTTCCTCTTCGACCTGGCGCCATTGGCCGATGCGGGCGATCACCTCGCGCACCAGTTCCTCAGGCGCGCTGGCGCCCGCCGTCAGGCCCAGCGTGTTCACCCCGTCGAGCCAGGAAACGTCGATCTCATCGGCGCGCTGCACCAACCGCGAGGGCGTGCCGCTGCGATCCGAAACCTCGACCAGACGCATCGAATTGGACGAATTTGGCGCGCCGATCACCAGCACCAGATCGCATTGCGGGGCAATCGCCTTGACGGCGGCCTGACGGTTCGATGTGGCGTAGCAGATGTCTTCGGCGCGGGGCGCGTGGATCTGGGGATAGCGGGCCTTGAGCGCCTCGATGATCTCATGCGTGTCATCGACCGAGAGCGTGGTTTGCGTGAGGAAACCAAGCGTGTCCTGCGTGGTGAAGGGCAGTTGCGCCACATCCTCGACCGTTTCGACCAGCGTCATATGGCCTTCGGGCACCTGACCGAATGTGCCGATCACCTCGGGGTGGCCCTTGTGGCCGATGAAGATGATATGGCGGCCCGCCTCGATCTGGCGTTCGGCCTGACGGTGGACCTTGGATACCAGCGGGCAGGTCGCATCGAGCCATTCCAGCCCGCGCGCATCGGCCGCTGCGGGCACCGCCTTGGGCACGCCATGGGCGGAAAAGATCACCGGCACGCCATCGGGAACTTCGTCGAGTTCCTCGACAAAGATCGCGCCCTTGGCCTTCAGCCCGTCGACCACATAGCGGTTGTGGACGATTTCATGGCGCACATAGACAGGAGCGCCATATTTGCGAATCGCCCGCTCGACAATTTCGATTGCGCGATCAACACCGGCGCAAAATCCGCGCGGCGCGGCAATCAACAGCTTGAGCGGCTGCAAAGAAATGGAATCGGCGGGGGCGGGAAAGGCGGTGTTCATACACCCGCCTCTAGCGCTTTGCGCCGCGCGCCGCTAGGGCAGCGAACAGGAATGTTGAAGGAACGAGTCTGTCATGCCCTTTCGTACACGCCGAATGAATGCCAAAGTTGCTTGCGGGGCGGGGCTGCTGGGCGCCATGGCTTTGCTGGCCGGGTGCAAGACGACTGGTGAACTGGTGGTGCAGGATGGCGTGGGCATCACGGCGGTGCGCTCGACCTGCCCGGCGGTGGGCATTGCCGATTACACCGGCGATATCACCACATTCCGTATCGGCGGCGGCCAGACCGCCGGCGCCATCGACCTGACCGGCGCGATCACCGATGTGCGCGGCCATTGCGATCCCAAGAGCAATCCGGTTGAAGCCAATGTGACCTTCAAGGTGCTGGCCACGCGCGCCGATGGGCGGGGCGAACGGGTGGTGAACCTGCCCTATTTCGTCACCGTGGTGCGCGGCGGCAATGTCGTGATCGCCAAGCGTTTGGGCACCGCAACGGTGCATTTTGCCGATGGCCAGACGCGCGGCGAGGTGATGGCCTCGGGCGGGGCGACGATCAACAAGGCCGACGCCACGCTGGACAGCGCGGTGCGCGCGCGTTTGCTCAAACAGCGCAAGGCGGGCGAGGCGGATGCCGCTATCGACCCGCTGACCGATCCCGAAGTGCGCGCGGCGGTCGCCAAGGCTACCTTCGAGGTGCTGGTGGGCTTCCAGCTCACGCCTGAACAGCTTCAGTATAACGCCACGCGCTGATTTCCGGGGGGCTTGGCGGCCCCCCTTTCGTTTCCGGCGTAAATTCGCTAGGCGCGCTGGCATGACACAGCAAGCCGATAGCCAAGCCCCGATCTTTCACGCCTTTGCGGGCCATGTCGCCGCCGCGCTCGATGCGCTGGTGGCTGCTGGCCAATTGCCGGAGGGGCTGAACCGAGGCGCGGTGACGGTGGAAAGCCCGCGCGATCCGTCGCATGGCGATCTGGCCACCAATGCGGCCATGGTGCTGGCCAAGCCCGCAGGCACCAATCCGCGCGCGCTGGCAACCTTGCTGGTGGCCGAGCTGGAAAAGCTGGAGCAGGTGAAAAGCGCCGAGATCGCCGGGCCGGGCTTTATCAACCTGCGTCTGTCGGATGCGGCATGGCTGGGCGAACTGGCTCTGATCGGGGCGCAGGGCGGCGATTATGGCCGTTCGGCCGTGGGTGCGGGCACGACGGTCAACGTCGAATATGTCTCGGCCAACCCGACTGGTCCCATGCATATGGGCCATTGCCGCGGCGCGGTGGTGGGCGATGCGCTGGCCTCGCTGCTGGAATGGGCCGGGCATAAGGTCATCCGCGAATATTACGTCAATGATGCGGGCGCGCAGGTGCAGGTTCTGGCCCGCTCTGCCCATGTCCGTTACCGCGAGGCGCTGGGCCATCAGGTGGGCGAGATCCCCGAAGGGCTCTATCCGGGCGATTATCTGGTGCCGGTGGGTCAGGCTTTGGCCGAGGAATTCGGCGATAAATACGTCGAGGCGCCCGAAGCCGAGTGGTTGGCGCTGTTCCGCGTGCGCGCCGTGGCCAAGATGATGGACATGATCCGCGACGATCTGGCGCTGCTGGGCATCGAACACGATCTTTTCTCATCCGAAGCGGAGCTTCAGGCGGCGGGCAAGCCCGAGGAGGCCGAGGCCTGGCTGCGGTCTGTCGATCTGGTCTATGACGGCGAGCTGGAAGCGCCCAAGGGCAAGCTGCCCGACGATTGGGAGCCGGTGGCGCTGCCCTTGTTCCGCAGCACCAAGTTTGGCGACGATCAGGACCGCCCGATCAAGAAGTCGGACGGGACATGGACCTATTTCGGCGCCGATCTGGCCTATCACTATCAGAAGGCCCAGACCGCCGATGCGCTGGTCGACATCTGGGGTGCGGACCATGCGGGCACGGTCAAGCGCATCAAGGCGGCGGTGGCCGCGATGACCGGGCGCGATGGCGCGGCGAAGCCCTTCGAGGTCAAGCTGGTGCAGATGGTGCAATTGCTGCGCGATGGCGAACCGGTGAAAATGTCCAAGCGTTCGGGCAATTTCGTCACCCTGCGCGAGGTGGTCGAGGAGGTCGGCAAGGAAGTCGTGCGCTTCACCATGCTGACCCGCAAGCCTGAGGCGATGATGGATTTCGACTTTGCCAAGGTGGTAGAGGCCAGCAAGGACAATCCCGTCTTCTATCTGCAATATGCCCATGCGCGCATCTGTTCGACGCTGCGCAAGGGCGCGGCGGAAGGCTTTGCGCCTGCCGCTGCCGGGCTGGACCTGCTGGGCGAGGAAGAGCTGGCGCTGGTGCGCACGGGGGCGCAGTTCCCGCGTCTGGTCGAGGCCGCCGCGGCGGCGCGCGAGCCGCACCGCATTGCCTTTTTCCTGGCCGATCTGGCCGCCGCCTTCCACGCGTACTGGAATGTCGGCAATGACCGGCCCGACAAGCGTTTTATTGTGTCCGAAAACGGTACGCTTACGGGCGCGAGGCTTTTCTTGGCCTCGCAAATCGGGCAGATCATCCGCAACGGCCTTGCCATCCTTGGCGTGACCGCTGTCGAGGAGATGTAAGTCATGGCGAACGGTCAGGATGGGTTTGGGAGCCGGGGTAACGGGTTTGCCCAGCCGCCAGTCCAGCCATGGACCGACGCGACGGGCGACGCGCAGGCGCGGGCAAGGGATCTGATCGGCCGCGCGCGCGATGCGGCTCTGGGCAGCAGCGCAACGCTGGCGGACAAGGCCGGCGTGCTCTCGCAGGAGGCCGGCGCCCATATGCAGGACGCCGAAACCCGCGCCCGGCAATGGTATCAGGACGCGCGCGAGGCTGTGCCCGGACGCGACGATGCCGCGCTGCATGGCGTGGACGAGGCGCTGGGCAATGCGCATTTTGATGACCATGACCGCCTGCCCTGGCTCGAATCGGACGATGACGAGGAATATGAGGGCGTCGACAGCAAGCGCGTGGCGGTGGCGGTTGCGGCCGGTCTGGCGCTGACGGTGGCGGCGGTCGGCGGCTTTTGGTATTTCACCCATCGCCCCGACAATGGCGTGCCTGTGGCCGATGGCAGCGTGATCGCCGCGCCCGCCGAAAGCTATAAGGAAGCGCCCAAGGATCCGGGCGGCAAGCAATTTGCCGGGACGGGCGATTCCAGCTTTGCCGTTTCGCAAGGGCAGGAACGCCCGGCGCAACTGGCGGGCGGTGATGCTGCGGCAGCAGCAGGCGCCAATGCGGCCGAGGCGGCGGCCTCGACGGCGGCGGCGGCCGGGGCCAGTTTCGCGGGCGGCGCGCCCGTGGCGGGCAAACCGGAAGCGGTGGCGGCCAAGCCCGTGGCCGCGCCCAAGCCTGCGGCGGCGGCTGATAATGGCCCCACCGGCGGCGTTGTCCAGATCGCGGCCTATACCAGCGAGAGCGCGGCGGTGGCCGGGTGGAACCGGCTGGTGCAGGGGCATGAGATCCTGAAGGGCATGAACCACCGCGTGGTGTCGGCCAAGATCGATCTGGGCACGGTCTATCGCCTGCAACTGGTGACCAATGCCGGGGGCGGGGCGGGCCTGTGCGAACGGCTGAAGGCCGATGGTCTGCCCTGTCAGGTAAAGCACTAAGCGGATCTTGCGCGCAGGCGCCGTTACGTGCAACGGATGGCCGCATGATACCGGCGATTTTCGGCCTTTCCGGCCTGACCCTGACTGATGATGAGCGCGCTTTCTTTCGGGATTGCGATCCCGCAGGATACATCCTGTTTGGCCGCAATGTGGAGAGCCGCGCGCAATTGCGGGCGCTGACCGATGAATTGCGCGGCCTGCACGGGCGCGACGATCTGTTCATCAGCATTGATCAGGAAGGTGGACGGGTCGCGCGGATGAAGCCGCCGGTCTGGGCCAAGTATCCGGCCGGTGAGCCTTTTGCGCGGCTCTATGATGCGGCCCCTTCCAGCGCGATTGCCGCCGCGCGCGCCAATGCCGAGGCGCTTGGGCTCGATCTGGCGCAGGCGGGGATTACGGTCGATTGCTGGCCCTGCGTGGATGTGCGCGAACCGGGCGCGCATGATGTGATCGGCGACCGCGCGCTGGGTGAGGAGCCGATGCGGGTGGCCGCGCTGGGCCGCGCGATCCTTGAAGGGCTGGAGGCCGCAGGCGTTGCAGGCGTGATCAAACATATGCCCGGCCATGGCCGCGCCGGGGCCGACAGCCACCAGGAATTGCCCACCGTCCATGCCGATGCCGAGGCGCTGGAGCGCGACATTGCCCCTTTCCGCGCTCTGGCCGCGCGGGCGAAGATCGGGATGACGGGGCATATTCTGTTTCCGGCTTGGGACGTCGATGCGCCCGCCACGCAATCGCCGCGCATCATTTCGGACATCATCCGGGGGGCGATCGGCTTTGACGGTCTGCTGTTGACCGATGACATCGACATGCAGGCGCTGTCGGGCACGATTCCGGAACGGTCGGCGCGGGCGCTGGCGGCGGGCTGTGATCTGGTGCTCAATTGCTGGGCGCGGATGGACGATATGGTGGGGATTGCTGATGCTTGCCCCACCATGGGCGAGCAAAGCGCGGCGCGTCTGGCGCGAGCGATGGAGGGGACTTTCCTGTCGCCCGCTTTGGCGCAGGAGCGGCAGGCCGAATGCATCGCCACGCGCGATGCGTTGCTTGGTTTGGTATGAACGAAATCGCGCTCCCGCCGGGCGAGGGCGCAGACTTGTTCACGGCACCGGCACGAGACGCGCTGATGCTGGAAATCGAGGGCTGGGAAGGGCCGCTTGATCTGCTGCTCGATCTGGCGCGGCGGCAAAAGGTCGATCTGCGGCGGATATCGATCCTCGAACTGGTCGATCAATATATCGCCTATGTCGAGGCCGCCGAGGCGCTCAAGCTGGAGCTGGCCGCCGATTATCTGGTGATGGCGGCGTGGCTGGCCTATCTCAAATCCGCGCTGCTCTTGCCGAAGGAGGAGCAGGAGGAGCCAAGCCCTGAAGAACTGGCGCTGCGCCTGCAATTGCGGCTGCAACGTCTGGCCGCGATGCGCGAGGCGGCGGCAAGGCTTCTGGCGCGCGACCGGATCGGACGCGATGTGTTTCTGCGCGCCGCGCCGGAGGGGCTGCGCATTGGGAAAAAGGCCGTGTGGCAGGCCGATCTCTATGACTTGATCGCCGCCTATGGCCAGGTCAAGGCCCGCAACGCGCCGGTGGTCCATATCGTGCGCGACCGCAAGGTGATGACGCTGGATTCGGCGCTGGCGCGTATGTCGGCGATGCTGGGGGTGACGCTGGACTGGGTGGAATTGCGCGAATTCCTGCCCCCCGCGACGCAGGCGGAATGGAGCGATGAGCGCTTGCGCCGTTCCGCTTTGGCCTCCAGCTTTGTCGCCGCGCTCGAGCTGGCGCGGCAGGGGAGGGTGGAGATCGTGCAGGACCACGTGTTCGGCCCCTTGCGTTTGCGGAGTTTGAACGCATGAGCCCGCTGATCCGCGCGCTGGAGGCCGCGCTCTTTGCCGCGACCCAGCCGATGAGCGTCGAGGCCATTGCCCGCCATCTGGGGCAAGGGGAAGCGGCGGTGCGCGAGGGGTTACGGGAACTGGCCGCCCATTATGCCGGGCGCGGGGTCGAGCTGGTCGAGCGCGGCGGGCGCTGGCATTTCCAGACCGCGCCCGATCTGGCCCATCTGCTGCGCCCCATGCATGAGGAACCGCGCCGCCTGACGCGGGCCGCTACCGAATGCCTTGCCATCATCGCCTATCATGAGCCGGTTAGCCGGGCCGAGATCGAGGCGATTCGCGGCGTTCAGACCGCCAAGGGCACGGTGGACGTGCTGATGGAGGCCGGATGGGTGCGCATCGCCGGTCGGCGCGAGGTGCCGGGCCGCCCGGTGATCTATGCCACCACGCCGGCCTTCCTTGCCGAATTCGGTTTGGGCAGCCGACGCGACCTGCCCGGAATCGAGGAATTGCGCGCTACCGGCCTGCTCGATCCGGTCGATGAGGCCTATGACGCCCTGATGGGGCAAGGGGCGGTCGATCCGAACAGTGAGGAAGCGCTACGTCAATAAGCGGATGGGCTGGCGCAGCTGAAAGAAAGGGCCTAGATAGTATACAAATGCCCGCGTCGATGCATGAATCTTGGCTCGGCGGGTCACAAGGAGTTGGTATCATGGGTTTTGGGTCTGTCTGGCACTGGGTCATCGTTTTGCTGGTCGTGCTGGTGCTGTTTGGTCGCGGCCGCGTTTCGGACATCATGGGCGATTTCGGCAAGGGTATCAAAAGCTTCAAGGAAGGCATGGCCGACGAAACCGACCGTCCCGCAACGCCGCCCCCGGCCCAGATCGAAAGCAAGGGCGAGCCGGTCAAGCCTGCTTCGAGCCCGGTTGGCACCGAAGAAAAGACCGGCCAGAACTGAGCCTTTCTTACCTGTTCCTCGCAAGATTGGCCTGACGCACTGTGCTGTTTGACATTGCCCCTTCGGAATTTCTGCTGACGGCGGTGGTCGCCGTGGTGGTGATCGGCCCCAAGGATATGCCCCGCGCCATGCGCACGATCGGCAAATGGATGGGGACGGTGCGCCGTGTCTCGGGCCATTTCCGCTCGGGCATCGAAACCATGATCCGCGAGGCGGAAATGGAGGAGATGGAGAAGAAATGGCGCGAGCAGAATGAGGCGATCATGAAGGCCAATCCGCCAGAGGCTCTGCCCTTGGCGGCCGTGCCGCCCGAAGTGATCGCCCATGCGCCCAGCGAGCCTTTGGCGGCGGGCAAATTGCCGAGCGCCCAATTGCCGGGCGCCGAATTGCCCGTCGATCCCCATTCGGCCAGCGCGCGCGAACATGCCGCGCATCATCCGGCGCAACCCCACGATGGCCATGAACAGGTCGAAAAGGCCAAGGGCGAATAAGCGATGGCGTTTGAAATCAAGGATATCGACGAATCGCAGGCCCCGCTGATCGAGCATCTGGTCGAACTGCGCTCGCGTCTGCTCAAATCCATCGCGGCCCTGTTCGTCGCCTTTGGCATCTGCCTCTATTTCGTGAACCCGATCCTAGCCTTTCTGGTGCAGCCGCTGCGCGATGCGGCGGGCACCGGGGGCAAGCTGATCTATACCAAGCTCTATGAAGCCTTTTTCGTCGATCTGAAGGTCGCGCTGTTCGCCGCCTTCATGCTGGCCTTTCCGGTGATCTCGAACCAGATGTGGGCCTTTATCGCGCCGGGCCTTTATGCCAAGGAAAAGAAGGCTTTTCTGCCCTTTCTGATCGCCACGCCGGTGCTGTTCCTGTCGGGTGCGGCACTGGCCTATTATGTGGTGATGCCCACAGCCTTCCGCTGGATGCTGGGCTTTCAGGGCAATCGCGGCGGGGTCCAGATGGAGGCGCTGCCCAGCGTCGGCGATTACCTCGGGCTGGTGATGCAGTTCATCCTAGCCTTCGGAATCAGCTTTCTGCTCCCCGTTCTGCTGCTACTGCTCAACCGCGCGGGGATCGTGACGCGCCAGCAGCTTTCGGGCGCGCGGCGCTATGTGATCGTCGGGATCACGGTGCTGGCCGCCGTGCTGACGCCGCCCGATGTGGGCTCGCAATTGATGCTGGCCGTGCCGCTGATGATCCTGTTCGAAGGTTCGCTGGTGGTGATGTGGTTTGGGGAAAAGCGCGCGGCCAAGGCTGAGGCTAAGGGCGAGGTTGAGGTCGCAGGGTAAGAAGGTTTGCCTCCGGCGGGCAAAGGGCGGGGGCCCTTTGCAATCCCTTTATGGGGTGGCGTCAGGTTTGCAGACGTAGTTTTATGGTTTGAAAGCCTGCGGCGCGGAGAGGTCATTCTTATCCGCGCCGCAGGCTTTATTTTTCAACGCTGCGTCTGACACTCAACGCCGAACCCCATGCGCAACGAAGACAGTAACGGGAGCGCGAGGGTCTAGACCCTCGCATTCATCCCTTACTTCTTCCCCAACTCCCAAACAGGCTTACCCTCCACCCACGTCTGCAACACCCTGGCCCCCCGGATTTTCTCCGCACTGTCGGTCATGGGATCAACATCGACCAGCACGAAATCCGCCTGCCAACCCGGCCTTAACTGGCCCAGCTTCCCTTCGGCGAACCCGGCAAAGGCGGCGCCTGTGGTATAGGCGGCCAGCGCCTGCGTGCGGGTGAGTTTTTCCTGCGGCTGCCATCCACCGGCGGGCTGGCCGTCGGCGCCTTCGCGGGTGATGGCGGCGGCCATGCCCGCAAAGGGATCGGAAACCTCGACCGGCGCGTCCGAGCCAAAGGCCAGACGCGCACCGGCCTTCAGCATCGAGGCCCATGCATAGGCCCCGTTCAGCCGGTTCGGCCCCAGCCGCGCTTCGGCCATGATGCGGTCGCTGGTCTGATGGATGGGCTGCATGCTGGCGATGATGCCGTTGCGGCCAAAGCGGGGGATGTCGGCGGGATCCACGATCTGGGCATGTTCGATGCGCCAGCGCCGGTCGCCCTGATAGGTCTGCGCCACATCCTCGATGGCCGAGAGCAGCGTGGCATTGGCCGCATCGCCGATGGCATGCACGGCCACCTGAAAATGATCCATCGCCGCGCGGCTCATCAGGTTTTTGAGCTGCGTCTCGGTCAGGAAGGGCAGCCCGCTGGTCGCCGCATCGGCATAGGGCGCTTTGAGCCACGCCCCGCGCGAACCCAGCGCCCCGTCCAGATAGAGCTTCACGCCATTCAAGCGCAGCCGGTCGCCATAGAGCCATGGCGTTGGCCCCGGCCCGCCAATCAGCACCGTGTTGGCGATGCCGTCGCCATAGGCCATGACGCGCATCTTCAACCGCGCCTCATCGCCCGCGCGGCGCATCGTCTGCCAGTCCTCGATGGAGGTACCCATGTCCGCCGCCGCCGTCACCCCGCGCGAAAGGAACAGTTCCTGCGCCTTGGCCAGCGCGGCATCGCGGTCTTCCGGGCGCGGGGGAGGCACGATCTTGGCTACCAGCGCCATCGCCCCATCGACCAGCACGCCGGCGGGCCGCCCTGGCGCTGCCTGAGCCTTGCCCGCCGGTCCCTTTTTGATGGCCGGGGACGCGGGCAGGCGTTCGATCCGCCCGCCGCTGGGGTCTTTCGTGGCCGCCGTCACGCCAGCGGCAGCAAGAGCCTTGGAATTGGCCCAGCCCGCATGGCCATCGACCCGCTCCAGCCAGACCGGGCGGTCATCCACCGCCACATCCAGCTCCGCCGCCGTGGGGAAGCGGCCCAATTGCCACAATTCCTGATTCCACCCGCGCCCGATGATCCATGGGCGGCCGGGAAATTGCGCGGCATAGGCGCGGATCTTGCCCTGCGCCTGCGCCAGCGAGGTGGTGTCCGACAGGTCGAGCGTGAGCGCCGCGATCCCCACACCCATCACATGCGCATGGGCGTCGATCAATCCGGGCAGCAGCACCGCCCCGCGCCCATCGGCAGCGAAATCCAGCCTTGTCGGGCGGGGATCATCCTCGTGCAGCAATTGCAGCACGCGGCCGTCGCGGTCGATGACGATGCCGTTGAAACGCTCGACATTGCCCGCCGCATTGAGCGTCAGGCCCCGAACGTGATCGACCAGCGTATCGGCATGGGCCGACCCGGAGCACAGCAATCCCGCGACCAGCGCGGCAAAAGATAATCTCATCGAACCCCTCGTTTGGGCAGGCGGCGAAGAATGGCGCTGGTGTCCTGACGCCCGCCGCCCATGGCCTGAATGTCGGCGTAAAGCTGGTCGATCAGCGCGGCCACCGGGAAGGACAGGCCCAGCCCGCGCCCTTCATCCAGCGCCAGCCCCAGATCCTTGCGCATCCAGTCGATGGCAAAGCCGAAGTCGAACCGCTCCTGCGCCATCGTGTGCCAGCGGTTGTCCATCTGCCAGCTTTGCGCCGCGCCCCCGCTGATCGCCTCATAGACCTTGTCGAGATCGAGATGCTCGGCCTGCGCCAGACGGAAGGCTTCGGCCAGCGCCGCCGTGACGCCCGCCAGCGCGAGCTGGTTGACCATTTTGGTGGCCTGTCCGGTGCCTGCCTTGCCGATATGCACGATGCGCCGGGCATAGGCGCTCATCACCGGGGTGGCGGCGGCCACGGCATCGGCCCGCCCGCCGCACATCAGAGTCAGCGTGCCCGCCTCGGCGCCCGCCTGCGCCCCGGTCATCGGCGCATCGACACAGCGGATTTCCTTGTCGCGCGCCTCCACCCCGATTTGCCGGGCGATGCGCGCCGACACCGTGGTGTGGTCGATAAACAAGCCTCCGGGATGAAGCGTGGTGAACACGCCCTGCGGCCCCAGCACCACCTCGGCCAGATCATCGTCATTGCCAACGCAAGTGATGACCACATCCGAACCATCGGCGGCGTCGGCGGCATTGTTGGCCTCGCGCACCGGTATGTCGGGGTTGGCCTCGCGCCACAGCGCGATCCGCTTGGGGCTGCGGTTATACAGGGTCAGACTGTGTCCGGCATGGCCCAGATGGCGGGCAATCGGCCCTCCCATCACACCAAGTCCGATGACGGCAACGCGGCGAGGAGCAGAAGCAGGGTCGGTCATGCAGGCCGTATTAGCCGGTTTGTGCGCGAAGGGAATAAGGGAAGTGCGGCGTGAGGAGATAAAGCGAGGAGGTGAGGTAAAATCCTCGCATAATCGCGGTTTCTTGCGAAAGGTTTTTCCGCTAGGGGCGCAGGATTATGACTGAGGCAAACATCACGCAAATCGGCGCCACCGCGCCCCTGCTCACCATCGATGACATCCGCGCCGCCGCAGGGCGAATTGCGGGCCATGTGGTGCGCACCGACATGGACCATTCGCGGACCCTGTCGAAGATTTGCGGCTGCGAAGTCTATCTCAAGTTCGAAAACCTCCAGTTTACCGCCGCCTATAAGGAACGCGGCGCGCTCAATGCCCTTTTGCATCTGACCCAGGAACAGCGCGACCGGGGCGTTATCGCCGCAAGCGCGGGCAATCATGCCCAGGGCCTGTCCTATCACGGCAGCCGTCTTGGCGTGCCCGTAACGATTGTCATGCCCAAGACCACGCCCACCGTGAAGGTGATGCAGACCGAGAGCGTGGGCGGCAAGGTCGTGCTGGAGGGCGAGACGTTCGATGAGGCCTATGCCTATGCGCGCAGCATGGAGAAGCAGTTGGGCCTGACCTTTGTTCATCCCTTCGATGACCCGCTGGTCGCCGCAGGACAGGGGACGGTTGCGCTCGAAATGCTGGAGGATCAGCCCGATCTCGACATGCTGGTGATCCCGGTGGGCGGGGGCGGCCTGTCGACCGGCATGGGCACGGCGGCGCGCGCGATCAAGCCGGGCATCGGCCTGATCGGGGTCGAGGCCGAGCTGTATCCTTCGATGTACAACCTGCTCAAGGGCACCAATTACCCCATCGGCGGCGACACGCTGGCCGAGGGGATTGCGGTCAAGGAGCCGGGCGAGTTCACCTCCAAGGTGCTGGCGCAATTGCTCGACGATTTCGTGCTGGTGTCGGAAAGCGAGTTGGAACATGCGCTGTGCCTGTTGCTCAACATCGAAAAGACGGTGGTCGAGGGCGCGGGCGCGGCGGGTCTGGCCGCGCTGATGGCGCATCGCCATCTGTTCAAGGGCAAGAAGGTGGGCATCGTCCTGTCGGGCGGCAATATCGACCAGCGCCTGCTGGCCAATGTGCTGCTGCGCGATCTGGCGCGTTCGGGCCGTCTGGCGCGTCTGAAGCTGACGCTTCAGGACCGCCCCGGTGCGCTGTTCAAGGTGGTCGAGGAATTCAACCGCCATCAGGTCAATATCATCGAGGTCTATCACCAGCGCATCTTCACCCATCTGCCCGCCAAGGGGCTGACGGCGGACATCGAATGCGAGGCGCGCGACGGCGAACAGATCGACGCATTGGTTAACGCCCTGCGCGCCAAGGGCTATGAGGTGGTGCAGGCCGAAGTGAGCTGAGGAAACCCACAGGGGGTCGGTTAACGCGATCCTGACCCCCTGTGCCTATATGAGGCAATGGATGAAATTAGCGCCAAAATAACGGTTAAACGCTTTGACGCCATGAACCAGCGGGGCATAAAGTCGGCCCATGGCGCGCAATGACCGAAAGCGGGAGCCAACCCGCCGGTTAACAGACAAAGCGTCTTGGCCAGTTTAAGGATCGCAAAAACAGTGACCGCCCCCGTTCGCTTTCCCCGGTTTTTCGTGACGGCGCCCGCGCCATGCCCCTATCTGGCGGGCCGGACCGAACGCAAGGTGTTTACCGAACTCAAGGGCCCCCATGCCGATGCGCTCAACGATGCGCTGGGCCGCATCGGTTTCCGGCGCAGCCAGACGGTGGCCTATCGCCCCTCCTGCGTGGATTGCAGCGCCTGCGTTTCGGTGCGCGTGGTCACGGGCGAATTTGTCCCCAATTCGGCGCAGAAGAAAAACCTTAAACGCAACAGCGATCTGGTCGCCTCGGTTTGCCACCCCTGGTCCACGGCCGAACAGTTCGCCTTGCTCCAGCGCTATCTTGCCGCACGCCACCCCGGCGGGGGCATGGCGACAATGGACGAGGTGGATTATGCGGATATGGTGGAACATACGCCGGTCACCAGCTATGTGATCGAGTATAGGGAGCCCTCGACCGGTTCTCAGCCGGGCCGTCTTGTGGGGGCCTGTCTGACGGACCGGCAGGGCGATGGGTTGTCGATGATCTATTCTTTCTATGACCCAGAACATGCGACACGGACCGGGCTTGGCAATTATATCATCCTTGATCACATCCGCAGGGCGGCCAGCGAGGGCCTGCCCTATGTGTACCTCGGCTATTGGGTCGATGGGTCCGAAAGGATGCAATATAAGGTCCGGTATCGTCCGCTCGAAAGGCTGGGGCGTGATGGATGGGTGCGCCTGTCCGATGATGAACAGGATGCGCTTATCCGCGCCACCGCAGGCCGCAGCGGGCCTGCCGAACCCGCGATGCGCGATCCTGCCACTGAGGGGCGGGAAGACGGGAGCGCCGAACCTGGCAAGTTTGACGCGGGCAAATTTGTCGAGCGCGATCCGCAGGATCTATGGAGCCGCAGCAGCCGGTTCTAAAACCGACTGGCTGGGCGGGGCCGCGCTGGCGCTGGTGCTGGCCGGGGGGGCGCCGCTGGCCGCGCAGCAGCGCCAGACCGATGATGACCTGCGCGCGCTGATCCCCGATGCGGCGCTGAGTGATCCCGAGGGCTGGGCCAAGGCGCAGGCGGCCAAGAAATCGGTGGCCAAAGAGGCGCCGCCGCCCGTTGCGATTGCCCCGCTTGCGGCCTCCGCCCCGCCGGTCAATCTGGCCGCGCTGATCCCTGATTCGCCGATGGATGTGATCGCCGGGCTCGACCTGCCCTGGCCCGAACCGGGCAAGGAGGAGGCCACGATCCCGATCCCTGCCGCTCTGGCCGCGCAGGAGGATGGCGAAACGCTGGCCGCCGCGATGGAGCGTGTGCCGCCGCCGGGCGCGGCGCGTCTGGCTGCGCGCAATCCGGCGGATGCCAAGGCGCAGGGCAAAGAGCAAGCCAAAGAGCAAGAGCGCGAGACGATACTGGCCACGGGCCGGGCGCGGCTGGTGTGGCCCGCCGATGCGGTCGCCATGCCCGAGCGCGAGGCGTTCGAGCGCCGCTTCCGCGATCTGTCCGCGCTGCAGGGGCTGGGCGCGCATGATGCCGATGCGCTGGCGCAAGTGGTGGTGCGCGGCAGCAGCGACCGCAAACTGCTGGAAAAGCTGCTGCGGGTCTATGGCTATTACGATGGCGAGGTGACGCAATCGCTGATCGGGCCGGATCCGGGCGCCGATGGCACGTCGGGGTCAGGCGCTGCTGCGCCGCCCACCGGGGTGCGTTTCGATATGGAGCCGGGCGCGCGCTATCACATCGGCGCGATCACGACGGGGCGGCTGGACGATACGGGCAAGGATGCCGCGCGGTTGCGCGCTGTGCTGGCGATCAAGACCGGCGATCCGCTCGATATGGACGCGATCACGGCGGGCACGAACGATCTGGCCAAGGCGCTGGGCGAGGCGGGCTATCCCTTTGCCAAGGTGCCCCCGGCCTCGCTGACCATCGACCATGCCCGCGACGAGGGCGATGTCGATGTGGCGGTCGAACCGGGCGGGCAATATCGCTATGGCGCGATCACCTCGGCGCTGCCGCGGGTGATGTCACCCAATCATCTGGGCGATATTGCGCGGTTCAAGCCGGGGCAGGTGTGGAACCAGAAGGACGTTGAGGACCTGCGCCGCGCGGTGCTGGCCACGGGCCTTGTCGCGGGCGTCAATGTCACCCCGCGCGAAACCGCCCCGCCCAAGGATGGCCAGCCCGGCGTGGTGGCGCTGGACGTGGCGATGAGCCGGGCGCCGGTCCACACCATTGCCGGCGAGATCGGTTATGACACCGGGCAGGGCGCGCGCGTCGGGGCCAGTTGGGAAAACCGCAATCTGTTTCCGCCTGAAGGCTCGCTGAAACTGCGCGGGGTGGTGGGCACGAACGAGCAGTTGGCCGGGGCCACCTTCCGCCGCGCCAATTTCCTGGGCCGCGACCGACAATTGACGGTCGATCTTTATGCCACGAACACCACGCTGATCTCCTATGCCGCGCGCAAGGTGGCCTTTGCCACCAGCTATGAACGGCTGACCAACCTGTTGTTTCAAAAGCCCTGGACATGGTCGATGGGGCTGGAAGTCGAAGCCTCGGAGGAGCGCGAGGGCGTGCCGAGCGGGGTGACCACCGGGCGTATCCTGTATATCACCACCGCGCTGCCGCTGCGCGCGGGGATCGACAGCACCGACAATCTGCTCGACCCGACCAAGGGGCACCGCGCCTCGCTTCGCATTTCGCCCGAACAGAGCTGGGCGCGCGAAACGCAGTCGCGCTATGCCCGCATTCAGGCCGATGCCAGCTTCTATCGCTCGTTCGACAAGGTTGTGCTGGCGTCGCGCGTGCGGCTGGGCACGATGCCGGGCAGCGACATCGACTATGTTGCGCCCTCGCGGCGGTTTTATGCGGGCGGCGGGGCCTCGATCCGGGGCTATGGCTATAATCTGGTCGGCCCGCGCAACGCTCTGGGCGAGCCCAAGGGCGGGCGCTCGCTCTATGAATTTTCGATCGAGGCGCGGGTCAACACGCATTTCTTTGGCGGCGCGCTGCAACTGGTGCCCTTCCTCGACGCGGGCGGGGTCGAGGCGGGCACGGTGCCCAAATTCAACGACTGGCGCTATGGCGCGGGGTTGGGCATCCGCTATCGTACCGGCTTTGGCCCGATCCGCATTGACGTGGGCACTCCGCTCAATCCAAGGGCGGGGGACAGCCGGATCGGCGTCTATGTCGCACTGGGACAGGCGTTCTGATGACGCAGGGGGCGGACATTCAGGAACAGCCACAGCCGGAAGCGCCGCAGCAGGACGCGCCCCGCGTGCGCGGCGGGCTGGGCTGGCGCAAATATGCGCTGGGCCTGCCGTTGGGGATTGTGGGCGCGGCGGCGGCCTTGCTGGTCGGGCTGGATACGCCGATCGGGCATCGCCTGATTGCCGATATTATCGCGGCCAACGAACTGGACAATGGGCTGCGCGTCTCGATCGGGCGGATTGAGGGGTCGATCTATGGCCGGGCGCGGCTGTCGGGCATCGTGCTGCGTGATACGCATGGCATTTTCCTGCGCGCGGGCGAGGGCGTGTTCGACTGGCGCCCGATCAACTGGTTCTCCTCGGGGCTCGATATTCGCGAGGTGGTGCTGCGCCGCGCCACGTTGCAGCGCGTTCCCGAATTTCGCGCGACGGCGGCCGATGCGCAATTATGGCCCGATTTCGATGTGCGGCTCGACCGGGTGGCGCTGGAAAAGCTCGTGATTGCCAAGCCGGTGCTGGGGGTGGAGCGCCGGATCGATGCGCAGGGCAGCCTGCGCGTGGCCAAGGGCCTTGCCGCGATCCGGCTGAACGGCAGGCTGGGGGGCGAGGATCGGCTCTCGCTGGTGCTGGACGCGCAAAGGGCGCAGGATCGGTTCGCCCTCTCGCTGGACTATAACGCGCCCAAAAACGGGCTGCTGGCCGCGCTGACGCGCAGCCGCGCCGCGCGCGAGGTCCGCGCCGAGGGCCGGGGAAGCTGGAAGGTCTGGTCTGGCTGGGCCAAGGCGCAGCAGGACGGGCGCAATGCCGTGGCGGTCAATTTCGCCAACAGCGAAGGCGCGGTCCGTTTCGACGGCAAATTGTGGAGCGATCCGGTGCTCTCCGAAGGGCAGCGCCATACGCTGGGCGGCGGGGTGATCGCGCTGGCGGGCAAGGGCGTGGTGGCGGATCGGCGCTTTACCGGCGATCTGTCGGCCCGCGCGCCCAATCTGAGCGGGCAGGGCAAGGGCGTGCTGGATCTGAGGCGGCAGAGTTTTGTCGACTGGGAGCTCAATCTCAAGGGCGGGCCGCGCCTGCCTTTGGGTAAGGATGACGAATTCGCCGGGCTGGAGGTCCGCGCGCTGATGAACGGGGCCTTTGCCTCCCCGCGCGCGCATGTTGTCGCCCGGACCCTACGCTGGCGCAGCCAGACCACGGTGTTTGAGGGCATGACGGCCGATGGCAATTTGCGCCGCGAGGGCGCGCGCTGGGTCCTGCCCGTGCAATTGACCGCCGCGCAGATCCGCACGAAAGACGGCAGGTTCGATCCCGAATTGCACCATGTCCGCGCGGCGGGAACGCTGGCGCTCGAGGGCATGCGGCTGACCAGCGCGGACGTGGCGCTGGCCATTCCCCATGGCACCGCGCGGGCCAGTCTGAACGCCGATCTGGCGCGGGGTGACTGGGTGATGCAGGGCAAGGCGGGGCTGCATGGCTGGCCCCTGTCGCTGGGGCCTGCCGATGCGCAGGGGCAGGTGCGGGTCAGCGGGGCACGGGGCGCGCCATGGCGGGTCGCGGCCGATGTGACGGGCGGCATCGCCCAATTGAGCAGCCATAGTCTGGAAAATCTGACGGGCGGCGCCTTGCGCTTTGCCGGCCATGTCGATGTAGCGCAGGGCAACCATCTGGCCGTCACGCGCGGCCGGATCGATGCGCCTTCGTTGCAGATGGTGCTGGAGGGCGGGCGCGACGGCGACGGCCGGATCGCGTTGAATGCGCGGGGGCAGCAGGAGCGCTATGGCAGCTTTGCCGGTGAACTGAGCATTGGCGATGGCGGCCCGCGCGGTCAGGTCCGTCTGCAGGACCCGCTGCCGACCCTGGGCGTCAAGGATGTGCTGGTGGTGCTGACGCCGGAGGCCGACGCGCTGAAGATCGAGGCGCGGGGCGATTCCACCGTCGGCCCCTTTACCGGGACGGCGGGTTTGATCGTGCCCAAGGGCGAGGGACGCACAAGGCTGGAATTGCGCGATTTCCTCTTGTCCAGCACCCATGTCACCGGCTCGGTGATGCTTGATGACGAGGGGGCCGACGGGCATCTGACTGTCTCGGGCGGCGGGGTGGCGGGGCTGATCGCTCTGGCGCCGCGCGGGGGCGGACAGAGCGTGGATGCCTCGCTGGATGCGCACAATGCCCATTTCGAGGGCGAGCGGCCGCTGACCATCGCGTCCGGGCGGCTCAAGGTCAGCGGGCAATTGCTGAAACAGCATACGACCCTGTCGGCGGATTTGTTTGCGCAGGGGATCGGCAAGGGCAAGCTGTTCATCGGGCGGCTGGGGCTGGCGGCGCGGCTGAACGATGGCAATGGCACGGTCAATGCCACGATGGGCGGCCGCAAGGGCAGCCGTTTCGATCTTCAGGTGAGCAGCGATATCGCGCCGGGCAAGGTGTCCGTGCTGGCCGGGGGCAGTTTTGCCGGGCAGAAGATCGCCATGCCGCGCCGTGCCCTGTTCACGGTGGAAAGCCGCGATGGAGCGCCGGGCGTATGGCGTCTGGCGCCCAGCCAGATCGACTTTGGCGGCGGGCGCGTGGTGGCGCAAGGGCTGATCGGCAATGGTTCGACCGAGCTGGATCTGGGACTGGTCTCGATGCCGCTTTCGCTGGCCGATGTGGTGGTGCCCGACATTGGCCTAGGGGGCAAAGTGTCGGGCAAGCTGACCTATGTGCAGCGTCGCGAGGCTCTGCCCGAGGGCGAGGCAAGGGTGATCGTCAAGGGGCTGACGCGTTCCGGGCTGATGCTGACCTCGCGGCCGGTCGATGTGGCGGTGGTCACGCGGCTGGGCGCGCGGGCGCTCGATCTGCGCGCGGTGGCCAGTGAGGGCGGCGCGGCGCGCGGGCGTTTGCAGGCGCGGATCGACCAATTGGCCGACACGGGCGCGATCAATGAAAGATTGGGCGCAGGAAGGTTGGCGGCGCAGATGCGCTATGCCGGGCCTGCGGATGCGCTGTGGCGGTTGATGGCGCTGGATGCGTTTGACCTGTCGGGGCCGGTGGAGATCGCCGCGGATATGAGCGGGACGCTCGACGATCCCAGCATTCGCGGGTCGCTGGCGGGCAAGGGAATGCGGTTACAGAGCGCGGCCTCGGGCACGGACATTGGCAATGTCGATGTCAAAGGCGATTTCGACGGCTCGGCGCTCAGCCTCAGCACGCTGTCGGGCGTGGCGCCGGGCGGTGGGCTGGTGACGGGCAGCGGCCGGGTCGATTTCGCCCAGATGGGGCCGGGGCGCGGGCCGTCCATCGACGTGGCGCTGGCGGCGCGGCGGGCGCAATTGATCTCTCGCCCCGATATGGCGCTGAGCGCGTCGGGGCCGATCCGCATCATGTCCGATGGCATGACCGGTACGATCGCCGGGCGCCTGACGATTGATGCCGCTCGCTGGCGGCTGGGTCAGGCGAGTTCGGCGACGGATCTGCCCAGCCTGCCCACGCGCGAGATCAACCGGCGCGCCGATATCGCCCCGGCCTCCGAGCGCGATATGCCCTGGCGGCTGATGGTCGATGCGTCGGGTGGGAATATTCGCCTGTCCGGGTTGGGGCTGAACAGTTTGTGGAACGCGGATCTGAAATTGCGCGGGGCCTTGCAGGAGCCCGCCATCAGCGGGGCGGCCACGCTGGTCGAAGGCAGCTATGATTTTGCCAGCAAGCATTTCGACCTGACGCGCGGGCGGATCAGCTTTGATGGATCGACCCCGGTGGACCCGAGGCTGGATATGGCCGCAACCGCCACGGTCAACAATCTGACCGCGACGGTGACGGTGCGGGGCACGTCGCTGCGTCCGGAAATCGCATTCTCCTCGGTGCCTGCGTTGCCGGAAGAGGAATTGTTGTCGCGCATCCTGTTCGGCGATTCGATCACCCAGATTTCCGCGCCTGAGGCCCTGCAATTGGGGGCCGCGCTGGCGGCACTGCATGGCGGCGGCGGGCTGGATCCGATCAACAAGCTGCGCAGCGTGATCGGGCTCGACCGGCTGCGGTTCGTATCCGCCGATGCCACCATCGGGCGGCAGACGGGCGTGGCTGTGGGCAAATATCTCGGACGGCACATCTATGCCGAGATCGTGACCGACGGGCGCGGCTATTCGGCCACCAATGTCGAGTTTCGTCTGACCAGTTGGCTGGCGTTGCTCGGCACGGTGGCGAGTACGGGGCGGCAGAGTGTGAATGCCAAGGTGTCGAAGGATTATTGATTTCGGGGGAGGTTTATGCCTCCGGCGGGCAAAGGGCGGGGCCCTTTGCAATCCCGTTAATGTCGGTGTTGTGTGTGGGGGCGGCCTTTTGCGTCGGACGCGGCCTTGAAATTTTAAAGCCTGCGGCGCTGATCGGCACTAGGCCGCCGCGCCGCAGGCTTTCTAACCTACTGCCTTTACCACCCCGCTGCCGACCACGCGCAACCCCATAATGGGATTGCAAAGGGACGAGTCCCTTTGCCCGCCGAAGGCAACTGCCAACCCCTAACGCAACAAAAAAGGCGCCCGGTTTCCCGGACGCCCTTCTTGTGCCTTGCAGCGGTCCTGAGTGAGATCAGGCGCTGTAGTACATGTCGAACTCGACGGCCGACGGCGTGGTTTCCCAGCGCAGCACTTCGGGCCACTTGAGTTCGAGGTAGGAGTCGATCTGGTCCTTGGTGAACACGCCGCCTTCGAGGAGGAAGTCGTGATCAGCAGCCAGCGAGTCCAGAGCTTCGCGGAGCGAACCGCAAACGGTGGGGACTTCGGCCAGCTCTTCGGGCGGCAGATCGTACAGGTTCTTGTCCATGGCTTCGCCGGGGTGGATCTTGTTCTTGATACCGTCAAGACCAGCCATCAGCAGAGCGGCATAGCACAGGTAGGGGTTGGCCATCGCGTCGGGGAAGCGGAATTCAACGCGCTTCGCCTTGGTGCCGGCGCCGTAGGGGATGCGGCACGAGGCCGAACGGTTACGGGCCGAGTAGGCCAGCAGAACGGGGGCTTCATAGCCCGGCACCAGACGCTTGTAGCTGTTGGTGGTCGGGTTGGTGAAGGCGTTCAGGGCCTTGGCGTGCTTGATGACGCCGCCGATGAAGTACAGGCAGGTGTCCGACAGACCGGCGTAGCCGTTGCCGGCGAACGTGTTCTGACCCTTATCCCAGATCGAGATGTGGGTGTGCATGCCGCTGCCGTTGTCCTTCATGATCGGCTTGGGCATGAACGTGGCGGTCTTGCCATAGGCATTGGCGACCTGATGCACGACATACTTGTAGACCTGCATGCGGTCGGCGGTGGTCACCAGCGTACCGAAGGTCAGACCCAGTTCGTGCTGAGCCGAGGCCACTTCGTGGTGGTGCTTGTCGCAGGGCAGGCCCATGTCGAGCATGGTCGAAACCATTTCGCCGCGGATGTCGACCAGGCTGTCGACCGGAGCCACGGGGAAGTAGCCGCCCTTGGCGCGCGGACGGTGGGCGAGGTTGCCGCCTTCATACGACTTGTTCGAGTTGGTCGGCAGTTCGATGTCGTCGATCGAGAAGCCGTTGCCATTGTAGCCGTCATAGAACTTCACGTCGTCAAACACGAAGAATTCGGCTTCGGGGCCGACGTAGACGGTGTCGCCAAGGCCGGTCGACTGCACGAAACCTTCGGCGCGCTTGGCGGTCGAACGGGGGTCGCGGGCATAGAGTTCGCCGGTCGAGGGTTCGACGATGTCGCAGACCAGGATCAGCATCGGGGTGGCCGAGAACGGATCGACATAAACAGCGTCGAGGTCGGGCTTGAGGATCATGTCCGACTCGTTGATGGCCTTCCAGCCTTCGATCGACGAACCGTCGAACATCAGGCCGTCTTCGAGTTCGCTTTCACCCAGGACCGAGGCGACCATGGTGAGGTGCTGCCACTTGCCCTTGGGGTCGGTGAAGCGCAGGTCGACCCACTCGATTTCCTCATCCTTGATCCGCGCAAGGATGTCTGCTGCAGTTGCCATTCCGATAGTTCTCCGCATTATGGCCGGGGTCGACAGGTTCGAACCTCCGGCAAAGATTTCAAATTGCTTATGTAGGGCGGCCCGCCCGCAATGCCTGTGCCCTGCGCCCGATCCCTGACGGGGCAGGGACGGGCAAGGGATCAGACCGCGTCGTTGTCGCGTTCGCCGGTGCGGATACGCAGGGCGTTGTCGACGGGGATCACGAAGATCTTGCCGTCGCCGATGCGGCCGGTCTGGGCCGCGCCTGCGATGGCTTCGACCACGCGTGCGGCCAGATCGTCGGCCACAACCACCTCAAGCTTCACCTTGGGCAGGAAATCGACGACATATTCTGCGCCGCGATACAGTTCGGTGTGACCCTTCTGGCGGCCAAAACCCTTGGCCTCGGTCACCGTGATGCCGGACACGCCCACTTCGTGCAGCGCTTCCTTCACCTCATCCAGCTTGAACGGCTTGATGATCGCCTCGATCTTTTTCACGCCTGCACCATCCCTCATTGGCGGGGCCAAAACAGCCACCGCAGTGCGCAATTACGCCAGCATCCGGACCGCGATGGCCGGACCTGATGCGGTTGACGCTGGTAAGGATCTAACAAGATTCGTGCCAGAGTCGATTGGGAAGGGATAGGACAAAGGAAGCCTGAGGAAAACCTCTGAAATGCGGCTTTGCACGAAAGATTTTCCGGAAAACCGGGGGTGTGCGGGCAGGATAATGACTCAAACTGCCAATTTTGCGATCATTTTTTAGGCAGTGCTGCCTACATTTTGGGCATGGGTGCCCAAGGGGCTCTTTCGCGCCGGAAAGAGCCCCCAAAAGAGATCAGAGTGCGAGGCCCGCCGTCTCGGGCAGACCCGCCATCAGGTTGAGGCTTTGCACCGCAGCGCCGCTGGCGCCCTTGCCCAGATTGTCGAGCACGGCGACGAGGCGCGCCTGCGTACCATCGGCGCTGCCGAACACATGCAGCGTGAGCGCATCGGAAGGCGCCATCGAGGCGCGCAGCAGCATTTCGGCAGGCGTTCCCGCCTCGGCCACGCGCACGATCGAGCCACCGGCATAAAAGGCCGCCAGCCCTTCGCGCAGCGCATCGGCCGAAGCCGCGCCGGGGATCGCGGCCAGAGGCAGCGGCACCTCGACCCACATACCGCGATGGGCCGGGATCACGCTGGGGGCAAAGACCGGGGCGTGGGCAAGCCCGGCATAGCGCGTCATTTCGGGTACATGCTTATGCCCCATGCCCAGTCCATAGGCGCGGAAAGCAATGTCGCGATCTTCTTCAAACCGTTCGATCAAGGCCTTGCCGCCGCCCGAATAGCCAGACACGGCATTGACCGTATAGGGCCAGTCGGCGGGCAGCAGCCCGGCGCGCACCAGCGGCGCGACCAGCGCGATAAAGCCGGTGGGATAGCAGCCCGGATTGGCGATCCGGTCCGCACCGGCCACCGCATCGCGCCCGACGATCTCGGGAAAGCCATAGGTCCAGCCCGGCGTCACGCGATGGGCGGTGCTGGCGTCGATGATACGCACTTTGGCCCCCTGCGCCATCTCGACCGCCTCGCGCGCGGCGTCATCATGCAGGCACAGGATCGCGAAATCGGCGGCATGCAGCGCTTCCTTGCGCGCGGCGCTGTCCTTGCGGCGCGTGTCATCCAGAATGATCAGGTCGAATTCCGACCGCCCGCCCAGCCGGTCGGCGATCTCCAGGCCCGTGGTGCCTGCGGCACCATCGATGAACACGCTCAGGCTCATGCCAGTTTCTCCAGTTGATCGGCGGCAATATAGCCGACCATGCCGCCGGGAATCTCGCCCCACGCATGGCCGCCCGCCAGATCGAGCACATCAAATTGCGCGCCCGCATTCAGGCTGGCGATGGCCTCGCCCCCCGGAGCGCGCAAAACCTCGGTTTCGCCCATGGCGCGATGCGGCATGGGCACCACATAATGCGGCACAAACACCTGTCCCGCCAAGCGAATATGCGCAACATCACCTCGCACGGGGACGCGGGCCGGATCGGGTTTGCCCACAGGGCCGCTCAACGCGAAGGATGCGCCCAAAGCCGGAACCTGATTTTCAAACATAGATAAACTCGCCTGCCCCCGACACGGAAAGGCGGGCGCTTAGCCGGAAGGCGCGGTTTTCGCAAGTTTCAGGGGAAAATTCACCCAAACCGGGCCTTCACCATTGCCCATGCCGCGCGCAGGCCCAGTGCATCGCCGCCCTTGGGGCGTCCGGGCTTGGCGGTGGGGCGCCATGCGAAAGTGTCGAAATGGGCCCAGTCGATGCCTTCACCCACGAAACGGTCGAGGAACAGCGCGGCCACGCTGGCCCCGGCAAAGCCGCCGGCGGGGGCGTTGTTCATGTCGGCAATGTCGGATTTCAGCCATTCGCGATAGCCGTCATACAAAGGCAGCCGCCAGACCGGATCGTCGCAGGCCAGTCCGGCATCGAGCAGAGCCTGCGCCGTACCGTCGGTCCTCGCAAACATCGCGGGCAGGTCCGGCCCCAGCGCCACCCGCGCCGCCCCCGTCAGCGTGGCGAAATCGAGGATCAGGTCCGGCTTGCCCTCGCTGGCCCGCGTCAGCGCGTCGCCAAGGATCAGGCGCCCTTCGGCATCGGTATTGCCGATTTCGACCGAGATCCCTGCCCGGCTGCGCAGCACATCGCCGGGGCGGAAAGACCCGCCCGACACCGCATTCTCCACCGCCGGGATCAGCAGGTGCAGCCGCACCTTCAACCCGGCCTCCATCACCAGCCGCGCCAGCGCGAGGGCATGGGCCGCCCCGCCCATATCCTTCTTCATAATCAGCATGGCCGAGGACGGCTTGATATCCAGTCCGCCCGAATCGAAACACACGCCCTTGCCGACAATGGCGAGGCGAGGGGCCTTTTCATCGCCCCATTCGATCTCGATCATGCGCGGCGCGTGGGATCGCGCGGCGGCGCGGCCCACCATATGGACCATCGGAAAATCATGCTCCAGCGCCTCGCCGCGCGTGACGCGGAGCGTGGCGCGATGGGCCTTGGCCAGCAATTCGGCCTCATGCTCCAGTTCGGCCGGGCCCAGATGTTCGGCGGGCGTGTTGACCAGATCGCGCACCAGCGCCACCGCCCCGGCCTCGGCCAGAGCGGGCGCGATGGCCTTGACCTCGCCGGTCAGCAGGACGCGCGGCGCTTCGCCATTGCCATCCTGACGATAGCGATCATAGCGATATTGCCCCAGCGCCCAGCCGATGAAGGCTGCCCCGGCGCTGCACGGACCGGCAGGCACAAGGCGATAGAAACCGCCCGGCAGAACATCGCCCAATTTACCAAGGCACCAACTGCCCAGCACATCGAGGCGCGCCACGCCCGCCGCCACGGCAAAGCCGTCGCCATCGGGGATGATCGCATGGCTGCCCGCCTCGCCCTTGAACTTCTGCCCGGCCAGAGCGGCGCGCTGCGCCGGCGTTCGGCCTTTGAGCCATTCCTCATAGGAAGCCTTGTCCACCAGATGGATCGGCGTTGCGGCCTGCCGACGGTCGGGCTGGACCAGATCCGGCAGGGAAGGGTCGGCGGCGGTGCTGTGGGTCTTGGACATGGCCCCTTATGGACCCAGGCGGGGGGGCGCTTCAATCCAGATAATCATCCAGCTTGCATGGGGGCGGGGGCGCTCTATCCTTGGGCGCGAATGGTATGGAGTTGGCAGGCATGATGAAGGCTCGGGCGATTGTGACGGCAGGACCGGTCCTGTCTCTTGCCCTTTTCTCTGCGGCCTGCGGCGGGGCGGGCGATGCGCCCTCGCAAGGCGCCAGCGCCGCCTCGGGCGCGGTGCCCACCCATGCCGCCGCGTCCAGCCCGACCCCGGGCGAGGCGCGCAAGGTCAAGATTGCCAATGACTTCTTTGAATTCGACTACAGCTATCCGGCCGCCGCCGCTGGCATACCGGGCCTGAAAAGCTGGCTGGAGGCCGATATGGGCAAGCAGCAGTCGCGGCTGGCCAAGGAGGCGCGCGCGGCGGCCAAGGAGGCCAAGACCGACAATTTCCCCTTTCGCCCATGGGCCAATGGCGTGGAATGGAAAGTGGTGACCGATCTGCCCGGCTGGCTCAGCCTGTCGGCGGCGGTCTATGAGGATTCGGGCGGCGCGCATCCCAACCATGGCTATACCGCGCTGTTGTGGGACAAGGACGCGGGGCAGCAGCGCAAGGCCGAGGACCTGTTCACCAGCAAGGCGGCGCTGTCGGCGGCAATCCGCGAACCGTTTTGCGCCTTGCTGGATAAGGAGCGGGCCAAGCGGCGCGGCGAACCGGTGGTGCGGTCAAGCGAATGGCCCAATGATTGCATCGACCCGGCCGCCTCCACCGTCATTCTGGGCAGCAGCGATCACGCCCATTTCAACCGCATCGGCATTCTGGTCGGGCCCTATGAGGCCGGGCCCTATGCCGAGGGGGATTATGAGATCACGCTGCCGGTGGATGCGCGGGTGATGGCGGCGGTGCGCCCGGAATATCGCGCGGCCTTTGCGGCGGGCAAATGAGGCCGCGCCCCCAATAAGCGCACCCCCAATAAGCACACCTCTGTCATTTTTCGCGCGCTTTGCTATATGGGGGCCATGACACAATATCAGATCGTCGCCGATGGCGACACCGTGCTGCGCGACGGCACGATCAAGCTGCATGGTCCCGCCGCGTTTGAAGGGATGCGCCGCGCCGGTCGTCTGGCCGCCGAGATCCTTGATGCGCTGACCGAGGTGGTCAAGCCGGGCGTCACAACGGGCGAAATCGACGACATCGTGCGCCAGATGACGCTGGATGGCGGGGCTGTTCCGGCAACACTGGGCTATCGCGGCTTTGCGCATAGCTGCTGCACCTCGATCAACCATGTGATCTGCCATGGCATTCCGGGCGACAAGGTGTTGAAGGACGGCGACATCGTCAACATCGACGTGACCCCGCTGCTCGATGGCTGGCATGGCGATTCCAGCCGGATGTATCTGGTGGGCGATGTGCCGTTGAAGGCCCGGCGGCTGGTCGATGTGACCTATGAATGCCTGATGATCGGCGTGGAGATGGCGCGTCCGGGCGTGCGCCTTGGCGATATAGGCCATGCGATCCAGCGTCATGCCGAGGGGCACCGCTATGGCGTGGTGCGCGATTTCTGCGGCCATGGCGTGGGCCGCCTGTTCCATGATTCGCCCGAGGTCGTGCATGTCGGCACGCCGGGCACCGGGCCGGAATTGAAGCCGGGCATGTTCTTCACCATCGAGCCGATGATCAATCTGGGCAAGGCCGGGGTCAAGATGCTCGACGATGGCTGGACGGCGGTGACGCGCGACCGTTCGCTCTCGGCGCAGTTCGAGCATTCGATCGGCATCACCGAGGATGGCTGCGAAATCTTTACGCTCAGCCCCAAGGGCTTGCACAAGCCGCCCTATTGAGCGGTTTGCAGCGGACGATAAAAAGGGGCGGTGCCTTGGATGGCGCCGCCCCTTTTTTCATGCCTTAGGATCAGGTCAGCGCCTTGTAGATCGCAAAGGAACTGGTGGCCATCAGCACGATGCTGACCATGATCAGCAGATGTTTGGGCGCGATGCGCTTGGCAAACCATGCGCCAAAGGGCGCGGCCAACAGCCCGCCCACGAGCAAGCCGCCGGTGACGGTGGTGAAGGCCGAAAAGCCCGAATTGTAGATGAAAGTGGCCGACACCGCGAAGGTCAGCACGAATTCGGCGGTGTTGACCGTGCCCACGGTCTTGCGCGGATCGGTGCCCTGCAGCAGCAGGTTGGAGGTGACCACCGGCCCCCAGCCGCCCCCGCCCGACGCATCGAGAAAGCCGCCGATCAGCCCCAGCGGCATCGTGATGCGCGCCTCGTCATGCAGCTTTTCCGAGGGGTAGTGGAACGCCTTGTAGAACAGGTAAAGCCCGATCAGCGCCAGATAGGCCATCACGAAGGGCCGCGCCACCGAAGCATCAATATGCGACAGCACCGTGGCCCCCGCCACACCGCCGATCACCCCCGGCACGGCAAGCCGCCCGAAAAGTTTCCAGTCCACATTGCGATGCAGGATATGGCTGAGCCCCGAGGCGCCCGTGGTGAAGAATTCGACCAGATGCACCCCCGCGCTGGCCCGCGCGGGCGGCACGCCCATCGCGCTGACCAGCAGTGTGGAGGAGATCACGCCAAAGGCCATGCCCAGCGCGCCATCCACCAATTGCGCGGCAAAACCGATGCCGATGTAGGGCAGAAGCGCTTCAAGGCTGAAAGAGGCGAGGCTGAGGGACACGAAAGGCTCTCTTCTGTCTGAAAGGCGCCCGGTTTGGCGCTGCGCCGCATGGAAAACAGATTAGCGCATGTCTTGCAGCAAAGAAATTCTATCAAAGTGGTGGAGATTGTGATTTTCATGCAAAACCCCTCTTCCGGCTGTGCCGAAAGAGGGGGCGCGGGGCCGGCCGTGAGGGGATGGAGCCAACCCCTGGATAAAAATCTATCAGAGATCGAAGCGGTCGGCTTCCATCACTTTGGTCCATGTTTTTGCGAAATCGGCCACGAAGCGGGGCAGGGCGTCATCGGTGGCATAATATTCGGCCAGCGCCCGCAATTGCGCGTTCGAGCCAAAGATCAGATCGACACGGCTGCCATGCAGCTTTGCCTCGCCACTGGCGCGGTCATGGCCGGTGAGGCTGCCATCCTCGTTCTGCGTCCACACCAGCGCCGTGGTGGCCCCCAGCAGGTTGCGGAAGAAGTCGTTGGAAAGCACGCCCTCGCGGTCGGTGAACACGCCCAGCTTCGAACCCGCGCTATTGGCGCCCAGCGCGCGCAGGCCACCCACCAGCACGGTCATTTCCGGCGCGGTCAGGCCGAGCAATTGCGCCCGGTCCACCAACAGTTCCTCTTCCGAGCGCGCGAGTTCGCCGGAACGGAAATTGCGGAAGCCATCGACCTTCGGCTCCAGCACGGCGAAGCTCTCGGCATCGGTCTGCTCGGCCGTGGCGTCGGTGCGGCCCGGGTGGAAGGGGATCGAGAGCGTAACGCCCGCCGCCTTGGCCGCCGCCTCGACCGCCGCATCGCCGCCCAGCACGATCAGATCGGCAAGGCTGACCTTCTTGGGCGCATGGGCCTCGTCGAACCCGGCCTTGATCGCGGCGTAAACCGTCAGCGCCTTGGCCAGTTCCTCCGGATCGTTCACCGCCCAGTCGCGCTGGGGCGCCAGAGCGATGCGTGCGCCATTGGCCCCGCCGCGCCGGTCCGACCCGCGATAGGTGCTGGCCGAGGCCCATGCCGTGGCCACCAGCCGCCCGATGGACAGGCCCGAGCCGAGGATCGCGACCTTGAGCGCCGCCACATCGCCCGCATCCACCAGCGGATGATCGACCGCCGGCACCGGGTCCATCCAGATGCGCGGCTGCGCGGGAACCTCGGCGCCCCGATAGCGGGTGATCGGCCCCATGTCGCGGTGGGTCAGCTTGAACCACGCCTCGGCAAAGGCATGGGCTAACTGGTCGGGGTTACGGTGGAAATTCTCGGATATGGCGCGATAGGCCGGATCGGTAATGAGCGCGATATCGCTGGTGAACATCATCGGGGCGTGGCGCTTTGCCGGGTCATGGGCATCAGGCACGGTGCCTGCGCCCGCATCGCCCTTGGGTTTCCATTGGTGGGCCCCGGCGGGGCTCTTGGTCAGTTCCCATTCAAAGCCGAAAAGCGTGTCGAAATAGCCATTGTCCCATTGGGTCGGGTTGGGCGTCCATGCGCCTTCCAGACCGCTGGTGATGGCGTCGGCGCCGCGTCCGGTGCCATGGCTGCTGATCCAGCCCAGACCCTGCGCGGTGATGTCGGCGGCTTCGGGATCGGGGCCGACCAGAGCGGCATCGCCCGCGCCATGCGCCTTGCCGAAAGTGTGGCCGCCCGCGATCAGCGCCACGGTTTCCACGTCATCCATCGCCATGCGGGCAAAGGTCTCGCGGATGTCGCGCGCGCTGGCCAGCGGATCGGGTGTGCCGTTGGGGCCTTCCGGGTTCACGTAGATGAGGCCCATCTGCACCGCGGCCAGCGGGCTTTCCAGTTCACGGTCGCCGCTATAGCGTTCGTCGTCCAGCCACTTGGCCTCACGGCCCCAATAGACGTCGTCTTCCGGCTCCCAGATATCCTCGCGCCCGCCGCCAAAGCCGACGGTGGGCAGACCCATCGATTCCAGCGCGCAATTGCCGGTCAGGATCATCAGATCGGCCCAGCTCAGCGCTTCGCCATATTTCTGCTTGATCGGCCAGAGCAGCAGGCGCGCCTTGTCAAGGTTCACATTGTCGGGCCATGCGTTGAGCGGGGCAAAGCGCTGGTTGCCGGTCGAGGCGCCGCCGCGCCCGTCAAAGGTGCGATAGGTGCCCGCGCTGTGCCAGGCCATGCGGATGAAGAGCGGGCCATAATGGCCGTAATCGGCAGGCCACCAGTCCTGCGACCGGGTCATCAGGGCAAAGATATCGGCTTTCACCGCCGCCAGATCGAGCGCTTCAAAGGCCTGCGCATAGGCGTTCCGGCCCTTGGGCGCGACCTTTTCGCTGTGCTGCGAGAGGACTTTCAGGTTCAGCCGGTTGGGCCACCACATGTCATTGGTGAGCGCGGCCACAACGGCGGTGCGGCTGGCTTTTGCGTGGAAAGGGCATTTCGATTCAGCGTTCATGGTGCATCCCCTTTGGTTTGCCTGATGGCCAAGAATTATTCCATGTTTACTTATCGGTGAAGCTGCATGATTGTATTACAGTGATCGAATTTGGCGATTATGGTGCGCAAGGCCGCTTGCCTGATCCGCGCGGGGGCCCTAAGGGCGCGCATCAGATTTTGCGCAGGCCGCGCCATGATGCAGGAGGAATTGCCGATGCCCACCAAGACCGAAACCCTGATGGCGCGCGGCAAGGCATTTCTGGGCAGTGAATATGCGATCCTGTGCGGCGCGATGAGCTGGGTTTCGGAACGCAATTTGGTCTCGGCGATCAGCAATGCGGGCGGGTTCGGCGTGATTGCCTGCGGGGCGATGACGCCCGAACTGCTGGATGCTGAAATCGAGGCGACCAAGGCGCTGACCTCCAAGCCCTTTGGCGTCAATCTGATCACCATGCACCCCAAGCTGTTCGAACTGATCGAGGTCTGCGCGCGCCATGGCGTGACCCATGTCGTGCTGGCCGGGGGCATTCCGCCCAAGGGCAGCGTCGAGGCGATCAAGGCTTTCGGCGCCAAGGTGCTGGTCTTTGCCCCGACGCTGGCGCTGGCCAAGAAGCTTCTTCGCTCTGGCGCGGATGCCTTGGTGATCGAAGGGTCTGAGGCAGGTGGTCATATTGGGCCCGTATCAACGTCTGTGCTGGCCCAGGAGTTCCTGCCCGCACTGGCCGAAGATTATCTTGTTTTTGTCGCGGGCGGAATTGGGCGCGGTGAGGCTATTGCCTCCTATCTGGAAATGGGCGCGGCGGGCGTGCAATTGGGCACCCGCTTTGCTGCGGCGAGCGAGTCCATCGCCCATCCCGATTTCAAAAAGGCCTTCTTCCGCGCCGCCGCGCGTGAGGCTGTTGCCAGCGTGCAGGTCGATCCGCGCCTGCCGGTAATCCCGGTGCGCGCGCTGAAGAACAAGGGCACCGAGGAATTCACCGCCAAGCAGCGCGAAGTGGCCGCCAAGCTGGATGCGGGCGAGGTGGACATGCATGACGCGCAATTGCTGATCGAGCGCTACTGGGCGGGCGCGCTGCGCCGCGCGGTGATCGAGGGCGACGTGGAAAACGGCTCGCTGATGGCGGGGCAGTCGGTCGGCATGGTCACCAAGGAAGAGCCGGTGGCCGATATCATGGCCTCGCTGATCGCGGAATGCGAAGCCGCGCTTAATAAGCGCTGATGGCACGCGCCGATCGTCTGGAGCGGCTGGAGGCCCAGCGTGAAGAGGCAGAGGCCGAGTATCGCGCGGCGCTGATCGCGGCGCTGCGGGTTACGGCGGCGGGCCAATGGGGCCTGTTCGATCATCAACAGGATCGCCATGCGCGGGCGAAAGCCGCGCCGATGCTGGCCGAGCTGAACGATCTGGCCGAAACCATTGACGGTATGCGCGAAAAACTCGGCATGGAGGCGTTTGCGCTCCATGCCGAGTTTCTGGCCGCGCGCGGGCCGGTGCGGTCCGACGCGGTCGGAGAGCCCAAAAAGGCCGCCGCATGGTTGCAGCGGCTGGGCGCCTAACCCCGGAGCGTGATTTCCCGCTCCCTGCCCAGCGACCAGCGGAACAGGTGGTCGCGGGTGGAAATCGACGGCGGCAGGCGTCGGTCATCCTGACGGCGCATGCCCTGCAGGCGCAGGGCTAGCGACAGGGCGACATAATCGCTGTGCCGGGTCAGGCCCTCCATGCGGCTGACGGCGGTGATCCGGCGCGGGTCGATGCGCCCCTGCGCCAGATCATGGCGCGAGGGGTTGGGCGAGGCAGCAGCAAAGGCGGCGCTTTCGGGAATGCGGCTGTCATAGATCAGCAGGGCAGGGGCGGAGGCGGCCAGCGCGGGCCGCGCCGCGATCAATCCGGCCGCGCCCGCGCCCTGCAACAGACGGCGGCGGGAGAGGCGCAGCATCACTTCTTCCCTCCCTTTGGCCCCGGCTTTTGCGCCAGATAGGCCGCCACCGCATTCAATTCCGCATCGGTGAGGTCCACGCGGGTCTGGGCGGGCATCGCCCCCTTGCCGCCGCGCACCACCGCCTTGACATAATCGGCGGTCAGATCCCGCCGGTTGGCCAGCAGCCCGTCGGAGGGCGGGCGTTTCATCATCATCATCTGCTTGGTCAGCAGATTGGTGCCCATGCCGCCCGCCAGATGGCAATAGCCGCAGGAATGCTCAAACACCGCCTTGGGGTCGCGCCCCGGTTGCAGGCGGTCGCCCGCAGGTTGGGCCGCGCGCATCTGATAGGGCGGCAATTCGGGGACGCCGCCCGGCGCGGCCGCCATGGCCGGGATCGGAGCGAGCAGCGCGAGGGCGATCAGGAACCGGCTCATTCCGCGCCCTCCTTCTGCAAGGCGCGATAGGCCGAGGGCCAGATGCCCTGTTTGCCCGGCGCAATGATGCCATTGGGGTCCAGCGCGTCCTTCACCTTTTCGCCAAAACGGCGCAGGGCGTGGTCGTTGAAATCGAACGTGTCCATCACCCGGTCCATCCAGCCCAGATGGGTGCGATATTCGCCGTAACCCGCCTTGGCGGTCTCGGTGATAAGCGCGTTGAACAGTTTTTTCATATTGTCGACCTGCGCCGCATTGTCGCGATCATACATCAACATATTGACATTATTGGCAAAACGCCCGCCAATGGTGAAACTGGCATAGAAGTCGACATCGTGATCGGCGATGATCTTGCGGCTGCGCTTCAACTGGCCCATCACATGTTCGGACGTGGCGGGCACCACCGGCGAGAAGCCCAGATGCGCCCCGCGGCCGCCCACCCAGTCCGACATTTGCAGCGGCACCGCCGAGGGCGTGCCCAGCGCCAGATCGAGCGGCGGCTTGGGATCGCCCTGACGCCACCAGACCTCCATCGCGGGGGCGGCGAGGTGGCGCTTGAAGGCGGCCTTGATCACCTCGGCCTTGGCCTTGTTGACGCTCTCGTCGCCATAGAGGCGGATCGAGACGCGCCAGTAGCCAAGCTGATATTGCTTGAGCAATTCCTTGACGCGCCATTCGGGCATCGCGGTGGGTTTATCCCAGAAATCCTTGCGCGTGCCCAGCACGACGATCTTGCCCAGCCAACTGGGGATGAACACGTTCTGGTCGATCACGCCCGCGATTTTCAGCGGCGTCACCGTGTCGATGACCCAGCCGATGTCCTCCTCCTCCGGGATGTCCCAGGTCAGCTCAAGGCTGGTTTCAGGCGCGGGCTGCATCCACAGGCCCGCCTTGGTGACCACGCCAAGGTTCGACTGGCTGAAGGCCAAGTCCCATGTCGGGCCGTAATTCATGGGGAAGAGGTGCCAGGCCGGATTGTCCTTCATCGCGCCCATGCCGGTGCGCAAAAGGTCGCCGTCGGGCAGCACCGCCTCGATCCCGCACAGGTTGCGCGCGTGCAACCCATAGGGCGTATAACCGATGCCGTGTTCGAGCGCATTGCCGATCACGCTGCCCCAGCCATTGCCAGGGACAGACAGCCAGAGCGGGGCCTTTTGCCGCTCCACCTCGTCATGCAGGTCGAAGAAGCCCACGCCCGGTTCGACCACCGCATAGGCCAGCTTTGGATCGAGTTCGAGGATGCGGTTCATCCGCCCCAGATCCAGCACCACAGAGCCCGCCATGCGCGGCGCGGCGGTGCCATAGCCAAGGTTCTTGCCCCGCGCGACCGGCCAGAGCGGCACCTTGTATTCATTGGCGATGCGCACGATGGCGCGCACTTCCTCGACCGATGCGGGCGCGACGGCGGCCGATGCGGGCCAGCGCTCGGGCGAGCCGGGGGCATAGGCATCGGCATAGGCATCGCGGTCGGCATCGGATGACATCACCCATCCGGCCCCCACAACCCCGGCAAAAGCCTTGAGCGCGGCGTCAAAGGATTGCGGGCCAACCCGCGGCGGCAGGGTCAGTTTCACGGACCTTTTCCTCTCCAATTTTTATAACAATTGTTATGGATGATGCGCATCGCGCGCGCGCCTGTCAACCGGGAAAGTGACGCGCAGAAAAAAGGGGCGGACCTTGCGATCCGCCCCCCAAAGTCGGGTCAAAAATGCACAGTTCAGAACGACTTGCGCACCGAAATTGCCCATTCACGCGGACGGCCCACATTGCTGTAAACCGTGCCTGCCGAGGCATAGAGCGCCTGGAAGCGCAGCGGCAGATAGTAGTATTTGTCAAACAGGTTCGACACTTCAAAGCTGATCGCCAGATCCTGCTTGGGGTTCTTCCAGGTCAGGCGCGCATTGGCGAGCGCAAAGGCAGGGTTGTAATCCAGCGGGCTGGTCACGGTCAGGCGGCCGATCTGCTGCTTGCCGGTATAGACCAGGTCGAAACGCGGGGTCAGCGTGCCGTTGCTGCCGCCCAGATCGGCGGTGTACTGAATGCCCGCGCTGCCGCGCCAGTTGGGCGAGGTGATCGGATCGGACAGTTTGATCGAGGTGACCTGCGCGCTGATCCGGTTCCATTCGCCATCGATCCAGCTCAGCGTGGCATCGATGTTCAGGCCGTCAATCGGCGTGGCCGAAAGTTCGCCTTCAAGACCCCACATCTTGCCATCGCCCGCATTCTGAATGGCGGCGCAGGGATAGGGATCGGTGCCCGGCGCGAAGCCGTCGAGCAGCGAACAATCCGAGATCGGCAGCTGGATGTTCTTGTAGTCATTGACGAAACCGGCCAGGTTCAGGCGTAGACGACGGTCGAACAGGTCGCTCTTGAGGCCCAGTTCATAAGAAGTGAGCGTTTCGGGGCGGAACGTGCCGTTGGTGGCCTGCGTCTTGGTGAACGGACGCGCCGTCACGCCGCCGCCCTTGAAGCCGGTGCTGACCGTGGCATAGGCCATCAGTTGCGGGCTGAAGCGATAGTCGGCCGAAATGCGCCAGTCGAGCTTGTTGCCGTCGTAATTGGCCACGCTGCCATTAAGCGCGCCCACGCCGAACGGATCGACCAGCGCGCCGCCCGACCAGTTCTGGCGGACAAAGGTGTAATCCTTGTGCTCGCTGGTATAGCGCAGGCCCGCCGTCACGTTGAGTTTGGAGGTGGGATGCAGGATCAGCGTGGCAAAACCGGCCTTGGAATTGGCCTTGACCGGATCGTTGCCCTGGAATTGCAGGTAGAAGCTGGGCACGTTCGGCACGATGTAGCGAATGTCCTGACGGGTGAAATAGACCGAGGTCTGGTCATTGTAAAAACCGCCGATGGTCCATTCGGCCAGGCTGCCGATCTTGCCGTTCAGGCGCAGTTCCTGGCTGAAGAAGCGGAAGGTCAGGTCATTGTAACCGGCCCCGCCGATCGGTCCATAGGGGGTGAAATCGTCGTCGGTGCCAAAGGTCTGGTGATACTTGCGATAGGCGGTGATCGACTGGAGGTTGAGATTGTCGCTGAGCGTGTACTTCAGATTGCTCGACACGCCCCAGCCGGTGAACATCGTGTTCATCGGCATCGTATAGGCCTGCCCTGCCTGCCCGCCGGCGGGCATGTAGAAATTGGCATAGGTGCAGAAATTGCCGCAGCGGAAATCGACCCCGCCGGTCTTGGCCGTATTGTCCACGGTCAGCACACTGGCGGCATTGCTGCGGTTTTCGTAGGTGTAATCGCCCGAAACGATCCAGTCGAGCTTGTCATTCGGGTTGTAGCGGATCGAGGCGCGCGCGCCGGTGTAATTCTTCTCGCCCAGCTTGCCGATCACACAGCCCTTGCCGGTATTGGGATTGCCCGTGATGCCCAGCGAATTGCCGGGATTGGCGCAGCCATAGTCGATCATGTTCACATAGCCGTCCTGGCGCTTGTGAACGCCCGAAACGCGCACGAACAGCGAGTCAGTCAGCGCGAAATTCATGCTGCCGCGCAGGTCCAGACGGTTGCGCGCGCCATAGGCGGCCTCGATATTGCCCGAATTTTCCGCGCTCGGCTTGGTCGAGAACATCTTGATCGCGCCGCCGATCGAGTTGCGCCCCGTCAGCGTGCCCTGCGGGCCGCGCAGCACTTCAACCCGGTCGAGGTCCAGCAGATCCATCACCGAGCCGGTGAGCGAGGCATAGTAAACATCGTCGATATAAATGCCCACGCCCGGTTCATAGGCGGGGTTGAAGTCATATTGGCCCACGCCGCGGATATAGGCCGCCATCGAGGAGCCGAAAGCGCCGCCCATTTGCGTGAGCTGAACGTTGGGGGCCTGGGCGGCAATCTGGCTGATGTCGGTCTGGTTGCGCGACTTCAAAAGGTCGGAGGTGACCGCCGTGATCGAGAGCGGTGTGTCCTGCAGCTTTTGCGAACGGAACTGGGCCGTCACCACGATTTCCTTCAGCCCATGCTCTGCGGCATCGGCGGGCGGAGCGTCAGCGGCTTCGGCGGCGAAGGCGGGCGCGGCGCTCAGCGCACAGGCCATCGCCGTGGTGGCAACCGCCTGAACCAGGCGCGCGCGAGTAAAGATGCCAATAGTCCTGGCCATGATTCCCTCTCCTATATCGGGCTGTTTCAGCCCTGACGTTTGTGAGTGATACATACGATTTTGAACTTGGCAAGCAGGCTTGGGGGTTTTTCTTGGGCGCGGCCTGCTTGATAGGGTTACTGATGCGAAAAGGTCACATTCGTTAATGTGAAAAGGGGAAAAAACTTGCCTTTCGCTCCCCGGATGTGGTTAGTTTCACCACCATGAACAGCAGTAACAGCATGCCCGCTTCCCCGCCCGAAGACGCCTCCTCTGAACCGGCCGCCGCCGCATCCGAAGATGGCCTGACCGACCTGCTGATTAGCCTGCTCAAATTGTGCAGCCTGATCGGCGATCCGATGAAGGTCGGGGTATGCGATCCCTTCGCCGCTTCCACCAACGAGGTGAAGGTGCTGATGGCGCTGGCCGGTGAAGGACCGCTGGCCGGGCATGATCTGGTGCATATTACCGCCATGTCTGCGATGAATGTCAGCCGGGCAATCGCGGGGTGCAAGGCGCGCGGCTGGGTGGAGGATTTCAACGACCCGGAAAACCGCCGCCGCCGCCCGGTGCGCCTGACCGAGGATGGCGAGGCGACCTATCGCCGGATGCAGCCGATGCTGCACGGCGTGGCTGAGAGCCTGCTGGGCAAACTGACGGTGAGGCAGCGGCGGGAAATGGGGCATTTGACCGATCTGGTTCTGCGCCGCATCGCCGAATGGGAAGCAGCGCAGCCTCAGGATCAGGCCGGTTCCTGAACCTGTCCGGCGAGCAGGGCGCCGAAACGCGGATGGGCAAAATGCATCGGCACATCATGGCGATGGGGCCATGTCTGGCGCAATTCGGCGGTGCGGATTTCGTCCGGGCCGATGGGGTTGGCCGGATAGCATTCGGTCAGCGGCTGAAGATGCGCGGTGGTCTTTGACCAGCCCGCTTCATAATCGCCCTGCCACTGCATCATGTAATCAAGGCGCTTGATCTTCCAGACGCCATTTTCCTTAACGTAATCATTCTCATAGATGCCTGCCTCCATGAATTGCAGCGGCAGGCCCTGCGGCTTGAACTCGCGGCTTTCATGGCTGCCGCCAAACAGCATGCCGCGGAAGCGGCCCTTGGCGGTCTGGCCATCGGGGGCGATGGTGATGATGTCCTGCATCTGGAAATGGTCGAGCAGGAAGCCATAGGCGGGGCCTTCCTCGCCGGGCGCAAGGAACAAAGATTTGAACCATGTGCCATAAAGACGATAGGCGCCCTCGCGGCCCTTGTAGATCCCCGAAAGAAAGATAACCTCGCCGTCTTCGGCAAAGAGATTGGCGACATCTTCGGCCCGGTTGAAGTCGATATAGTAACCATAGGCCCAATGCAGGCGGCGGATCGCGTTGATATCCTCCAGCTCCTGCACGCGCCGCTCCAGCGCGGCCAGACGGGCGTCTGTATCAGCCATGTCACTCTCCCATATTGCCAGCCCGATTCCTTGGGGCTATTTGTATGCTATACTAACAATCATAACGCTCTTGGCGAGAGGGAAAATGCATGGGCGAGGAAACGAAAGACTGGGCAGGGCGCGTGGCCTTTATCAGCGGCGGCGTATCCGGGCTGGGCTTTGGCATAGCGCGGGCCTTTGCGCTGGCGGGGATGCGTCTGGCGCTGTCCTGGCGCAACGAAGATTACCGCAGCAAAGCCGCAGCATGGTTTGCGCAAAACGGTCTGGAGGAGCCATTGTGGGTGCGCCTCGACGTGACCGACCGCGAGGGATTTGCCCGCGCCGCAGCGCAGGTCGAAGAGCATTTCGGCGCGGTGCATGTGGTGGTCAACAATGCGGGCGTCTCGGTCTTCGGCAATACCGCCGAGGCATCCTATGACGATTACGACTGGATCATGGGGGTCAACTTTGGCGGCGTCGTCAACGGCGTGGTCTCCTTCCTGCCCGCGCTGCGCCGCGCCACCGGCCGCCGCCATGTCGTCAACATCGCCAGCATGGCGGCCTATCTCTCCGGCCCGCAGGCGGGGATCTACACCGCCAGCAAATTCGCGGTCCGGGGCCTGACCGAAAGCTTGCGCTACAATCTTGTGCCGCTGGGCATCGGCTGTTCGCTGGTCTGCCCGGCGCTGGTCGCGACCAACGCATGGGATTCCGCCTTTCGCCGCCCGGCCGAATTTGCCGACAGCGGCTTTGGCGAGGTGAACCGCGGCGCGCTCGAACATTTCGGCAAGGTCTTCTCGGCTGGCATGGATCCGCTCGAAGCTGGGCAGCGCATCCTGTCCGGCATGAGCGAGGGGAAGGGCCTGATCTTTACCCACCCGGAATTCGCCGAGGATTTCAAGGCGATCTATGAGGATAGTCTGGCTGCTCTGCCATCGGATGAAGCTCCCCCTGAACGGCTGGAGGTCGAGCGGATGCGGCGGGCGGCGAACAAGGCGGCGTTGGAAGGGCGGGAGATTACGATTGCGGATTTGAATTAAGAAAGGAGTTTGTCTCCGGCGGGCAAAGGGCGGGGGCCCTTTGCAATCCCGTTTTGGGGGTTGCGCTAAGATTTCCGCGCCGCAGGCAATATCTTAAAGCCTTGTCTGGACGGCGCTCCTCGTCAAGGGGTTGTGAGAAGTTTTGAGTTAATCGGGAGCGGTCTTGTCTTCGGCCTGTTTTTGCGGGTTTAAAGTCCGCTGGCCCTGATGAATGTCCGCTTGCGA